>Ga0206958_1137_pt1 | contig 22086 bp, 24 predicted proteins | sample Alteio_BWOrgHeat_33_FD_152968 | JGI IMG/M metagenome (GOLD analysis project Ga0206958, IMG submission 152968) | Enriched cells from forest soil in Barre Woods Harvard Forest LTER site, Petersham, Massachusetts, United States -... | ecosystem: Environmental > Terrestrial > Soil > Temperate forest >... | reverse complement strand
TTGATTGATAACACGTTGATATCAGGTCACATTGTCCCATGCATATACGTCTTAGCGGATTAGGTTTTGACGCCCTTCTAATTTCTGAATTAGAAAAGAATTTGCTGCTGGCCGGATTTCGTTTGGAGGATATCGCTTTTGAAAAGGAAAAGAATAGTTTCACAGACGCGATAGTCTCCGGCACAAATGCTTTCAATCCAGAATATAACTATACGGTTTCCATAGTAGGCAAAAAGTTTTCCATTACATTTGCAAATGATGAACAGTTTATGCGCTTCTTCTATAATTTGTGCTGCACTTCCGAAGAAAGCGGCAATCATAAAGGTGAAGTTAGTCTGCTCGAGAAAGTAATTAAAAGAACGGAAAAATGCGTTGAAATTACTAAGCATTGGCTCACAAACGACCCATTTTTATCTACGTCAGCCAACAAATAGGCAAACTTGATGGCCGTTCGCTGTCCAAAATGTGGTTCTGTATTGTCATGGCATAAATGCATCCATAGCCCATTTTCTTGTTCATCTTGTGGCGTGAAGCTCTACGCAAAGTTACCTTTCGTTCCAATTATTATTTTGTGGTCATTGATTGAGATTCCTTTTCGTATGTGGGCACATACTATATTTCTCAACCCTGTAACTGATGCGTGTGTCTTCACAGTTATCAGCTTGGGAATAGGTGCCTTGATCGGGTTCGTTACGGTTAGTAGTTTTGGTTCCATTGTTACGGATAACAAAGATTAATAGAACATTGCCGTTCTACGCTTACTACGGCTGCAATCCTTTTGGTTTCGAGAAACTAAGAGAGTTCACCGCCCTCCTCAAATAATCCGGTGCATGCTTGCCGTAAACCCGTTCTACCGTCTTTTCGCTATCGCCGAGCAGTCGCGCAACCTCCGCCAACGGCACATTATCCATCACAAGCCAGGTCGCCGCCGTATGACGCAAGACATGCGGGCTGGCCTTGATGCCGCAGGCTTTGCACAACCGCCGGAAAGCGATCTTGATCGATTTCAAAGGCTTGCCGTTAAACTCGATAACATGATCCGTCTGCGCCAGTTCTCTAGCAGTTTTCAGGCTTTCATAAAGCTCGTCATTCATTGGAACGACGGCACGGCGTTTATTACCCCACCCTCGCCCAAAATCGATCAGCCTTTTATCAAAATCAATTTGCGGCCATGTCAGGTCGAGAATGGCCCCACTTCGCGCCGCTGTTGCAACCGCGATCTGAATGAAAAGCTTTATGTGATGGGACTTAGCGTTATCCATAAGCGTTTGCACCTGCTCTCGCGTTAGCCATACGTCACGCGGCGGCGGCGCTTTGACCGGCATGATGAACTGCGGCTGTCTCGCAATCCACCGATTGCCTTCAGCGTAATGGATTGCTGCCTTAAGGACTCCAAGACTCCTCAAGGTAGTCCCCGGCCCTACCTTTCTCTGCTTGGCATACTCACCCAACAGATTGTTGCTGATATGGCTTGGCAGCAAATCCCCAAAGAAGGCTTTCAGATGTTTCAGATGCTGATCGATAGTATCCAGCGACCTTGTATTGACCGCATGCTCGTTGCGGTAGCGGTCAAGCAGATAGCCGATGGTCGGTTCTTCCGGCGGGGTTGGGTTATTCAGTCCCGCAATGAACTGGGCGCGGTATTGCTCGGCTTCGCGCCAATCCTTTGTCCCCGTTGAAACGCGTCGGGATTGCGAACTGAACTGATTGGGACCGGTTTCGGTTCGCTCGGTCCAGATAACATAGATGGTGCCGTTGGCATGTTGCCATAATCTGTAAGTATCCTTGTTCCTTGACATGCGGCCTCTTCGAACTCCCGTACGAAAGGCGCAGGTATGCGAATGGCCTTGCCGATCCTTAAATGCCGGATGGCATGCGTATGAATGAGATTGTAGATATGGCTGGGTGATACGCCCCAATGCGCCGCCAGCGTCTGCACCGTAAAATGCCGCGCTGGAAGGGTATTATCGGGCTGTATGTCGGTCATGCGTCACCAGTAGCCAAATCCACAGGCACAAAGCATACCTGCGGGGTTAACTTACTGGCGGTTTAGTAAGACACCTCTTGCGGCTCACCACGAGCCCAAGAACGGAGTAGTCTTTTAATCAAGCATTAACCAAACTAACAAAAATCACTACACATGAATTTGAGCATGGGTCTGTTTCGTAAACGGATAGCCGACCATCAAAGGCAAATCCTTGTCATCGATATAGAGATCAGAAACTCTTGGCTCGGCTTTCCTCGCCCATAGTTTGGCATAGAGGGCTTTGCCACTTTCTGTGTGAAGGCAGTTAAACTTGATCTTGAAATATTTCCTTCCATCCGGGGCCTGCTTCGGCCACGCATCGGCGATGGCGTAGGTGATATGCGGTTTCCATTTCGTCGGCGTGATGCCAGGCATGGCCAACACCGAAGCCTCAAATTCAATCGAAGAAATTATTTTCTGAATATTCGCCATACGAATATGATAAGGCCAGATTACTAATAAATAGTGATTATTGACGGACGAAATTCAAAACGATTTTGAGGTGACGACTACTTCAAACCATTTCAAATTAAAAATCCGGTGTCGCACATTTGGTATTACCGGCTGTGCCGACAATGGTAATACCATCATCGTGCGCCAAAAGTTTCACGCAAGTTGGGACTTGGGTATTACCTGCGGTATTCCCTAGTCCGGTGAGCTAAAGCTCATTGGCATTATCATTCGAAACCCATTCGGCACTAAAGATGAAAATGGTAATACCACGGAACGCCAGTTCCCCGGACTTGTCGTACATTAAGGTGCGACCCAAGCCCCCCCTTGCTCCCGAGTTCCACAAGGGATTTTTTAGAATGTGCAACAGCCTATGAGCTTTAGCTCGCCGATTTTGGTGGGGCCACTTCCCCTGGCCCCACCAAAGTCTCAACTTGCGTATAACATAGAGGATTTAGGAATTCGTAGAAAATCTAGTCGCCTGATCGTCGTAGCACGCGGCGGGCTACCCCACTCTTGACGGTCGCGCGCCAGTCTCACATCCCTCGCAACCAACTGCCCGGCAACCAGATCAGTTTGGAGTACGATCAGATCCAGCAGGTCCTCTGTGGCTGTCCCTCCTGCGAGTTTGCGCAAAGCATTTTGGGTGTTTTTCAGGGTCCTTCAATAATCCGGCGCATTCTCGACACGCTGTACCAGACTTACAATATCGGCTGGCTGGTCTCTTGTGACGATATGCTTTGCTAAGTTCTTGCTCAGCGTTGCTGCTCTTCTAAAGCGCTGCTCTCTTGGAGAATTGAGATGGCCTTTTTGTTGGCAATTTGGCCACCCTATCATCGGGAAGGGTTTCAAGCGCAGAGATAAGAATTTCAAAAAGCGGTTTTGGCAGCGATTTATTACCTAGAATTAGAACGTTATTGAAAGATGATACTATCGATTCTTTCGTCATCACTTCACCCCGCTTGTTGGTAATAGTGGCAGATGGTGCAGCATTGGCAATTGCACTCATGCCGGGACAACCTTTCTTGGCCCATAGACCATTCAGGAGTTTTCGCTGCGGAGATTTTGAACCGAGGTCAACACGAGGCTGGATCCCGCTCATTTTCCTCATCGTTCTAAGTAAGATTAAGAACTGATCTCTGCTGAGTGAAGCCTTCAAAATCTTTTCTCCAGTGACTGGATTTCTGTGGCCAGTGAAGAGATCGTCCACAGCACTATATGACCCAAATGCTGCTTCGGGGGTACCTGCTGACGCATCCACGGTCGGGAACATATTAAATATAATGCGGCTTCCCGGGCGCCCCTTCTTCTCATAGATCCTCATGAGAAGTTTTCTGTGGCGCGAGTCCGGAGATAAATCAATTTTACTTTTCTTTACCGGAAGCTTTCGTAATGTTTTCATAATAACGAGAAACCGATTGCGGTCTGTCGATTTCTGTCTTTTTTCTAAAATAGCGCGAAGAATTCCTTCGGTTTGAAATAGAATTTGGCCCGAAGAATCGGGGATTCTCGTCTCTGGGGGAAGTGCAGGCATAATTGTCCAATAAGACGGATTACCCCGCTTCTCTAAAAGCTGATCGAGAAAATGCCGATGACGACTGCCGTCCTGTAAATCAATCTCGTACTTTCGGTCACGCATATCCCTTAGCGTTCGCAGTAAAACTGCAAACTGCGCTCGAGTGAGAGATGGATTGCGACCTTCTCGGAGTCGAATAGCGTTTTCAATTATATGATCACCAGTGAAGAGGGTTCGACCGGCAGCGTCAGGCTGCCTCGCCTCAATCGGCAACGCGTTATAAATAAGAGTTTGCCCCGGGTGCCCCTTTTTGAGTAAAAGATGATCCAAAAAATTTTTGTGATAAGAGCCCGCCGCTAAATCGACGCGAGGCTCATCCTGTTCCAATTCGCGGCGGGCCTGCTCCCTCTCTGTGTGAATGGTCCTAATGTCTTCAACAGAGGTGTATGAATGCACTGTCATTCCAGGAGGAAATGGTCGAGGAGAGGCTATTGGTCGAGGCTTATTCTGGGTCGGTTTCACGCTTGGGCCCAAGACTTCCGCGTTACCTTCGAGAATATCTACAGCCGAAGCACTAGCGGCCAGCGCTTTCTGTCTTTCTTTCTCGTCGGCAAGGCGGGCCCGTTTCACTTCGGCTGGATCATCCGGGTTGAGTGGATCGACGCCAATGTAAATGGTGGTACTGATTGTCGTCGCACCTTCATAACGGTTTTTAAGTGTATTCCAGAATTGCCGGACCGCACGCCCTATAATCTGCTCCAAATCAAGAGCCGATCCCGTCTGATAGATTGCGACAACCTTCATCGCTGGATGATCGTAACCCTCCTTAAACAATTCATCGCCACAAAGGGTGCGACGTTTACCTTTTTCATAGGCTTCCTTGAGTTTTTTCTGCTGGCCATGTTCAATGCCTTTGGTATGCACGGAGACCGCAAATTTTTTTGCATTAAATTCCTCTGCAATTTTCTGCAATTCGGAAAGAGTGTTCAACTCGGCAGCGCATCGGTCTGCATGAGAGGTATCGCCCGTATATACGCCCATCTTGTTATCTGTAAGCCGATCACCAGTGACTTCATCATAACCGATGATTTTCCCTGTCGCGTCAACACCAGTCACCGACAGGGTTTTCACGAATTCGATAAAGGCAAGTTGTTTGGCACGTACAGGATCAAAATCCGCTTCCTTGCCCCGCTTTGGGGGGGCCACACGGATGACGTGATGCTGTGCACGGATATAGGCAGCGGATTCGCCGTCATGGACAGATTCAACCAGTCCTTTAGAAAAAATTTCTCGTTTATGCGTATTTCGAACGGTTCTTTGTTGGTCGTAATCGGGAGTTGCCATGAAGGCGTATCGCGCAGCACGAACGAAATTTTCAAGAAGACGCTTTTTGCGAGCTTCCGAAATCCCGCGATGGCCTTCGTCGGTAATTAATATATCCGTATTGGTATCGTTCATTTCCCCCTTATCAACGCGCGTTACCCACGAGGGAAAAGTAACTGCGGTTATGGCTTTATCAGTTTCGCGACGCGGTTTGTGTGATTTCGGCCAATAGCCACCGTAAATTCCTACTTGATCTTTCAGATGAGGAAAGAATTTTACAAATTCTCTTTGCACCTGTTCTAGCAATTCGATTTTTGGCGCAACGATGCCTACGCGGAGATTTATACCATCTTCCTGCGCGTGGTAGAGAACACGATCGATCACGGCCTCATAAAAGCCCGTTTTGCCGAGTCCGACTGTCATTTTATAAAAGCCTTCCAGCTTTTCGGCATCGGTCAAGTCAGCTCGACCAAAATAGGTAAGAGAGGCTTGCAACCCCTGTTGTTGGCCAAGCCTTAAAGGGAAGTGCGCTCGCGCATCAATCGTGCCGCGATCTAAAATATCGGTGCAAGCTAAGCGCATATAATCCAGTAATTTATCGGCGTCGATCACAATGCTGGCCTCTTCAAATTTTGGTAGATAATATCCGAAACTCTATGCAACTAAAACGGAATCTACCGCTTAATCACGCGAAATGGGGGCGCCAATAACGTCATGCATACTTTAATATCGATGCGTTAAAAACCCTTTGACCAACCCGCAACTAGAGACCGACCAACTGTCCAATAATCAAATCAGATGGGAGCAGGATCCCATCCAGAAGGCCCTCTGTGGCCGTGCCTACTGCGAGTTTGTGCTAGAGTATCTTGAGTGTTTTTCAGGGTCGTTAAATAATCCCGTGTATTCTCGACACGATTTGCGCCCTCGATATAACTATCTGTGTCTGAGATTACGCAGATTTGGTTGTCCGAACGACTATCAACCGTTAACCACGGATTGTTATTGTACAGCAACTTAACCGATACATAAGAAAGAGAACGTTCATGTTCATTACGGACATATTGCGCATCACTAATTCTTATTTCTGGAGCAGATTCCAAAGTCTCCAAGACACTGGCTAAACCAAAATGGTTGAGTTCAATGAGAGCACATGCTTCTCCCCACGGCATAGAAATCGCGATGCTCCCTGTATCATCATCACTATAAAATCCGGGATTAGTTTCAGATTCAAGTGGTTGCTTGGTATGATAATTTGCCATTTTTTCCTCGTTCATTATGTTAAGTATTAATTGGTTCTATGTCGAAACCATATAAAAAAAGTCGGTTTCAGTCAACAACAGGGTACACGGCAGAATTTAAGGTTTGGCTCGCCAATTTGGAGAAGGCGAGAGGAAGATGCCTCGCCCAAGCTTCAACTCACGAATAAACAGCAAAATAAGGGGTTAATTAACCATGAAAGTATTATTTTTTAACTTGAAAACATGCTATCAACTCAAGCTATTGAGAACCTAGGGGTTATATTTGGGATGCCGATTAACTGCTAACTGATAGAGCATTATTTTCATGCCGGTAGAGATAGCTGACTTTCCTGCTCAGATACGCAAAGGCCAAGAGAAGGCTATTAATGCGCTTATTGACCATTACGCCGAACATGATCGAGGCACTTTATGGATGTGCTGTGGTTCCGGCAAAACTGTAGCCACCGCCATTTATATCGAATTGCGCAATGAAGACCTAACGGTCATCTTTACCCCATTCATTCACCTCGCCAAGCAATGGAGAGATGATTATCTCAAATGGCTTCCGACTACTAAAGCCAAATTTATGTGCGTCTGTTCGGAAAAGGATTCTGTTCAAGAAATTGGTCCACTGCTGGCGGGACAACTCTTTAATGCTTTAGGTAAAACTCCCACCGAAGAGTTTGACGAATTGGTGAAGGAAGCAGAAAAGTCCCGGGGCAAAAAACATGGCGAAACTCGGGTAAGCACGGATCCAGAGGAAATTGCAAAATTCTTAAAACAGAAAGGACGTAAGGTGGTTATCTCCACCTACGCATCGGCTGATGTTTATGGCGAAGCCCAGAGACTGGCAAGTGTTCACGCAAATTTCGGTGTTGGCGACGAAGCACAATGGACCGCAACAGGCGACAAGGACACTGAGTCCACTAAAATGTTACACAATGCCCATATCAAAATTGATAAGCGCTTATTTACTACAGCAACGGTACGTCATTACACCCGTGACGACCTTGTATATTCCATGGACAACGAATTAGCTTATGGCCCTCACGTTCTCGTGGACGAACAAGGCAATCCAGATCCATGGACTTTGCGGCAAGCTATCGATAACAAAGAAGCTCCTCCCTACCGCATTGTTTTTTCTTTTGTAACTGATCCGTCATTTAATTCTGAGCTCATGCAGTTGCCGCCATACCGCGATATAGCGGTTGATGTTGGCCAGCAAAATGACCCCGCTGAAATTATGCGCTTCATAGGTCAAGCCATGGCTATAGAGCGCGCGAAGGCAAAATATGGCGTCAAAAAGCCGCTCAATTTCTTTAGCAATGTATCAAGAGCGCGTCTTTTCACAGATGTTCTTAATGCATGCAAAAGATACCCGGAAACATTTTCCAAATCTTTATCAAAGTGATCCAGCAGTAGAGATTAGTACTTATGATCCAAAGAAGGAGCGAAAGAGAAAGATTGCTCACCTTCACAATTCTCCAGAAACTGAAATCAGCAATTCAAAGCTTTTCCTTTTTGGGACTAGTGAAGACTCGATCGATAGTGTTGGCTTCATGGATTCTAAAACCGGCCATGGCGATATCATTCAAGCCAGCGGCCGGGCGATGCGCTACGTCGAAGGGAAAACCGCAACCATCATGGTGCCCGTTATGCTGCCGTATTATGGCCAAGACTTAGAAGGCCACGCCAGCCAAATTGATAAAGAACAAATTCGCGATGCTTTCCGGTATCTTGTCGATGTTCTGGATAGTTTAGCCGATATGGATCCGGTTTTGCGGGATCAAGTGTATTCGGGGCAAGGCGGGAGTAACGGCAACCCCGGCATTATTGAATTTGATTTTCCCACCGGACTCTTGCCGGAGATTCAAGGAGTGATTGAAGCAGAAGCCTGGCGCGTAATCAATCCGGAAACCGATTCAGCCGCACGAGGAAAAGAATGGATTCGTGTTACCGAAGAAATGCGAGCAGAAATCATCAGAAGGATCGAAATATGCGGCAGCCCTGCAGCGTTGATGCGTGCCATCCACCTTCACGAGGCCAAACATCAAAAACCTGATACAGGTCTCACTTCGGGTATTATTCATCATATCGTGAAACAAGGCCAAGCCTCCGTTGACCAAAAACAATGGGAGCGATTGAGCGAACCCAACGAATTCTTATCTGCTGTAAAACTTCCCACCAAAGAGAGCGACTGGCTTTCATGCGTAGAAATGGAGCAACAATATGTTGGTGATGAAACACGACATAAACGATTGCTACAGTCATATATGCAAGAAAAACGGCAAGGTTTGATTAACCAAGGGCGAACTTCAGAAGAAGCATCCTCCATAGTTAACCGACAATTTGCAGGCAGACGGCCAATTGCCAGAACAAGCGCGCTTTGCGCCAGTCCCGCCACCATTGCAGAACTAATCAATAGTCGCCAATTACGTCCCAGAAGCGAAACTGCTCCAAAAAAAGAACCAGACTGGCTCTCAGGCAGCGATTTAAAAGAGCACTATATTGGGCGTACAGAAGCGCACAATGAAGCCCTAGAGTCTTACGCCCACATCAAACGCCAAGAATTAATTGCAACTGGATGCGGTCTCCAGGATGCCGCAAGAGCAGTTGATGAACAGTTTGCTGGTATGCGCTCGACCGCCAATGGGAGAGAAGCAATGTGTGCAAGCCCCGCTGCTGTTGCAGAGTTAGCGGGGAACGGACAGCTCCGGTTAAAAGCTGATAAACCTCCATTGAAAGAAAGTGATTGGCTCTCTCCAAACGATATGGCTGAAAACTATGTGGGAACTCTCGATGGCCACGAAAGATTGCTGACAACCTATGCTGGCGACAAGTTTCAAGAACTGATACAGCAACGCGACCTCGAAGAGGCCGCTGTTGTGGTTGCAGAACAATATGTCGGCATGAGAAGTTCTTGGTCTCATGAGGTTCTTTGCGGAAGTTCTTCTGTAGTCAATGAACTTCTGGTGCAGGGAAAATTACGTCTCAAAAGTGATAAAGCCCCTGCAAGAGAAGATGGATGGCTTTCAGGCTGGGATATGGCATCAGCATATGTCGGCGGCAATGTAACCCATACCAGATTATTGAGAGCATATGCTGAAGAAAAACGCCAAGAACTTATTGAGCAAGACAACTCTCCCGAGGACGCAGCAGCCATAGTTGATGATCAATATGCTGGCATGAGAGACACGGGAACAAGCGAAACATTTTGCGGAAGCTCTATCGCTCTCGATGAACTTGTAAAAAGAAAAAGATTACGCCCCAAAAGTGACAAAGCCCCTCCAAAAAATAATTGGTTTTCTCCAGCAGACATGATGGAAAATTATATTGGCGGCACGGACGCTTTTGAGACGCTCTTTCAGGCCCACGCCGAAAGAAAACAAGAAGAATTAGCAAATCAAGAATGCAGTATCGAAGAAGCAGTGGATATAGTCGAAGAGCGATATGTTGGTTTGCGTTGGAGTGCAGGACGAGAACCGCTTTGCGCAAGCCCTGAAACTATCACTGAATTGCTTCAAAATAAACTGTTGCGCTTAAGGACTGAGGTAGCACCTGATAAAGAAGAAGATTGGTACTCCGGCGCCGATGTGTCCCGATATTTTATCGGAGAAGCCAAGGCTCATAAACGACGTTTAGAAAAATATGCCGAAAATAAGAAGCAAGAATTCATTAGTCGGGGAGAAAATCCTAGAACTGCAGCTACATTGGTTGATAAAGAATTTGCTGGCTTACGCTACTCTGCTGGGCAAGAGACAACTTGTGTGAGCCTTGCCGCAGTGCGTGAGATGGTACAATCAAAAGAATTGCGGCTGAAGCCGGGTATTACTTCATTCCAAAAGCCCAAGAAACCCAAGAAACGCAGGAACAGAAAACAACTCGTGGAAGCTATCAGCTAATGCTGAACAATATTACACTGTAATAAAACCTGTTGATAACCATGGAAATTTTGCTAATTTTAAGAGAGATATCGGGTGCTAACGCATTGATTGCGTTATAACTGTCGATATTGCCAAGGTCGGGGTCGCGAGTTCGATCCTCGTCGCCCGCTCCAATTTTCAAGCACTTAGCTGGTTAATAAAAACCGGCAGTGTGCTATAGACGTCCAAGTGTGCAATAGAACGCACATAAAATAGCGGTTTTACTCGTTTCGTTTTGCCGCAACCATTTGAAAAACAAGCAAAGCATGACGAGCGAGCACGACTTTTCTACAGGCGCGTTCGGAAAACTAATTTTCCATACATTTCTGCATTGCTGATCAGCTTAAAAAGATTTTTGGGTAAGCTATAAAATTGCCTGTGAACTTTTGGCTACTGAATTTCCTGCAATAGAGCGTTTCAAATTTTGGCGCGGCAATGGAGTTAGTGGTGCATTCGCAGTAATCCACTCGTGCGCTTTCAAAAACGCAGGATCGTTAATAAGCTCACTTGATGATGCACTCATTGGAACCATAACATCCGGTATAATCGGGCGACCATACTCCTTACCTGTACGGTCGGTAAAGACACCAGTCGTTACATATAATTTTGAGCCATCAGGCAAATCGAATGGAGAATTTCCTGTCGAAAGTCCAGCGGTGGGCATCCCAAAAATACAAGCATTCGGATTACCAATAAACCCTATCAAAACAGCTTCAGCTGAACTTGCAGTTCTTTCACTGACAAGGATTGCAATGGGCCTACCTTCGTTTTCTAAATGATAGGGAGTACTGCTCACTTGAGCATTGATTGCCTTGTCATCCCACAAAGATGTGCCTGCCCTATAGGAATAAGAAAAATTTCCCGACATCGGTCCATTAAAATATTTGAGATGCCCCAAAACGCCTTCACCCAATAGGGGGCCAAGGCCGGCAATCATTGGCCACATATCCCCGCCGCCATTCTTGCGTAAATCAACAACCCAGCCTTTCGGTTGTTCTTTATCAAGCTCTGAGATTATTTTCTGAATCTGATCGGCATATCCTGTGTAATCCAACTTCCGAGTACGTACATAATGAGGGATTTGCAGATAAGCAATGCCGTGAACGAACTCACCGCTCGGCAACGGAGGCGCAGGATTATCATAAGTAGCTTGATGATTTTCTGGTGTAATCAAAAAACTGTGCTTGTCGCTCAGCTTGGCTAATGCGGTTCTGATGACCGTATGGGCTTCTGAAATTGATTTGCAGCTATTTGCCTGAAAAAATATTTCTTCTCGAAATTGTTTCCAGTCGAGAATATTGGAGGCACAAAGAGATTGCTCTTGCATAATAGAAAGAGCAGCACTCACATATTGAATTTCTGGTTTAATATCCATTCTCAAAATCTCCGCACGAATACTACCATTCTTTCCTGCAATTAATTATAACTATTATGGTTAAAGTCTATCCTGTGCTATAGATTCGACCCCAAATGAGAGCAAACAAGGGCTTATTAGCCCGAAAACAAGAAATCTATAGCACAATTGTAATCGTCCATGTGATTGATATATAATCCAGAATTAGTGAAGCGGCAGTGCCTTTGCCAAGGTCGGGGTCGCGAGTTTTTTCATTTGAGGGGAGATTTACACATGCCAGATGTAACTAGGATAGCTCCGGAATGGCAACAAACTTTTCAAAAATTTGTATCGACGGGCGAAGGGGTATCCCCAGAGTTTGTCAGGTATCTTGAGAATGATCTTGGAGCGCAGGCAGCAGTCGAAGAAATTTTCACAGCGCAGGCGAAAAACTTTGAAGCCCTCGGCGCTGAATTGAAGCGTTCAGAAAATAAAGCGCCGCGTCGGTCTATCTTACAAAGACTAGGCTCTTAAAGGCAATTAACAACTGAGGCCAAAGCCGTCGGGGGCGCGAGTTCGAGTCTTCGGCCTTGATGCTTGCGCATCAAGTCTCGCCGCCCGCTCCATTTCCTCTCAATGACTTAGCCGATAAATTGTATCTGAAACTTCAAAAAAAATATTACAGGTGTACCCTTGGCGGTGTAACGGGATTTCTTTCGAATCGTCAATTTTGACCGACTTTGCTATAAAACTCCGCCAGCAACACAGGAGGCAGCATGACGGCAGAGTCCGAATCAGATTCAGCGAACGACGAATGTGACAATGGTGGCGTGGGACGCAGTGCTGAAATCGATGTAGAGTTGAGCCGCATCTATAAAGCTTTAGAAGCTGAGCTCACGCCAACACCACCGGAACTTGAAGCGGCGCGTCTCGACAACGGGCACCTCGAAGGCCATTACGAGGCTGACGAAGGTGAGGTTGTTTGCTATGAGGGGCTGCACTTTCTTCCTGAGCGGGAAGAATGGGTCGCCCCGCTTTTCTCCTACCCACCCGGAGAGAACTGCTGATCCCGAGCCCTTCGACTCCACATATTCGGAAACTCTCCGCGCAGCGCAACTGCTGAACAGGTGTCGAGTGAAGCCCAGTCAATCCTTCAAGGCTTTACGCAGTTTTGCAGCCCGATTGGATCGCGAAGCCGCAAAACTTGATTTTCTGCATCTCTAAAAGCCCCGGAACCGTCAATATTCCGAATGACTGTCGAAATCGTCAATCACCTTTGGCTGATCCCGGGAACATAAACCTACTTGCTGGCCTCGGTGTTAATAAGTTTTAGACACGTGTTAAAGGGTGTTACGCCGGGAACGACTCCGGTTATCAGGAAATTGGCAGATGTAACGACGCGATCACCTTCTTGCAGCCCGTCAATGACTTCGACATATCCATTGCCGATTGCGCCGGATTTAATCGGATGCGGTTGAAAACGTCCGCTACCAAGATACATTTCCGTCCGTAACTCGCCGGTCGGATTCGGCAAAGGCATTCTTAATACCTAGAACCGTCAGACAATAATTATGAGCCGCGCAGTGAGATACATCACAGTTTTCGGCATTTCTTGCGATGCAGAGTCACTAATCTATGTTTCAATAACAATCGATGTCGAGCCAAATTGGATCGATAACAACTCATAAAAAGGAGCATGTCATGCCTTGGAGATACGATAAAGATGCAAACGGTCCCTACTCTGGCGGCGATGTGTACACCCCCAGCGGTACCGAACAGTTTTATTATTCAACACACGAAAGGACCCCGGAAGAAATGGCGCGCGCGTACGAGCAAGCCATGGATGGACAACGGGCACGCGAAGCCAGGCAAAGAGAAGAAGCTTCAAGGCCCAATCCACAAGCTAATTGGAGAAGCTATCTACGGTCCGGATATGATCGCTGAGTAGCAGAGTTTTTGTAGGAAGTGGCTTGGTGTTCGTTGCCGGGCCCTTCTCACAACAAAGTAAGTTTTCAGAACAGATTTAAGGATAGAGATTATGATGGCGGTGTCAAAATCAGCCCCCGTGAATCAGGGTAGCCTCGAAAAGAAAAACGGGCTTTTTTCCGGGATAGATCGCTCTCTCCTGACCACACGAATGCCCGGCGTTGAGGGATTGGCTGAAGCGCTCCTTGTCAGCGCGCCCGATGAACGTGTCCCCGATATCGCCTACGTTTTACATGACTGGTTTACCATCAACAGGCCGAGAGGATTTGAAAAAATAGTCAAATATTTCGACCAGGATAAAGTGCAGATTGATTGTGCCGTTTCTTTGTTTATTCAGAACAGGCAGGCCGTGTGCAATCCCAAAAATCTGAAACCAGGGCAGCATCCGCTTTTACAGCTTTATCTTCTGTTTGATTGCCTTATTCAGGCCGGGTCTCTCAAACGGCGCGCCCGAACAGTGGGCTATCTTTCAACGAAGAAGAAACCGATTAAATATATGAACGCGAGCGATTTTTTACGAAACGCGAAAGACGGCCAAGTCTATAATTATGTGATTGTCGATGGCAAAGAACGGATCGCCGATAAACGCTATTTCCACAGTGAAGTTGCGAGTGGCGATGCTGTTGAGGCGAGTGGTGAGTCCTGTCTTAAGAGAAGTCCAGATGGGCACATAAGGTCTATTATTCTCAGCGATTTTTCCGGCCATTATCGCATCGCCGATTCAGCGTTTAAGATGGGCGATATTTTTAATCGCACTCTTAATGCCGAGCCTTCATTCAGCTCCAGCCGTCCCGATGTTTTTCTAACTCATGATTCTTTGCTTCTGCATCTTCGTAGATAAATAGTGCCGCCGCTACCGCCCCTAAACTGGCCGCCCTATCGTCGGGCATTTTTGTACATATTCCTGTAATTTTTCCTTAGTGAAAGGTTTCGTAAGAAATCCTTTCGCACCCTTCTGCGCCGTCAGCGCGACATTTTCGCGCGAACTGTCGGCACTCAACATCACGACATAAGCCTGCGGATCGACGGCTAAAATCTCACGCAGCACCTGCGGGCCGTCCATTTGCGGCAGGTGAATATCCAGCAACAGCATATCCGGTATGTGTTGTTTGTAGGCCGCGAGCACTTCATCACCCCTGGCGACCTCCTGCACGGTCGCGCCGCTCACGCCTTTCTTCACCAGCATGCGCATATACATATCGTCATCGGCGACCAGAACGACTTTTTCCTGCCGCGCACGGCGAATGTCGGCGAGCGTTACGGGCTTTTTGTAGGCAATAAGTAATTCGATTTTCGCGATGCCTTCCGACGTCGGCGCGCGCACATGCACCTCACAACTGCCTTCGGGCAAGCGCGCCGCGATGTCTTTGGCGATGGACTCGGGCGCATGCCCTTTGCCGCCGCGCATGAGCATCAGAATTTCGCGCTCATTACAGATATAAATTTTACCTTCCCGGTTTTTGAACAGTGCGTGGATAAGTTCAGCCGCATTGGCAATCGTAAAATCCTTGTGGGAATCCGGCGTCAGCCGGACATCAACGAATAGCCATTCCGTCAGCGACGATTTGATATGCGGCAGATAGCCGAGCAATTCCTGATGATTTTTATGGGAGAGAATTTCCATTAACGCGCCGTTCCATGCTCGACATGGCGCCTCGCCCTGTACCCGTTGATATCCATACCGCCAATATACACCTCAAAAGTAAAAATTTATCGAAGAGGAATTGTGCGCCGCACACTGCACAGTAAAATGGCGCTTTTAATCACTTCTCAAAACTTCGCGCAACACGCGCGCAAGATCGGCCTTACGATACGGCTTGCTCAGCAGACGCATATTGGCGGTGGAATCGCCATGGCCGTTAAGCTTGTTTTCGGGAAACCCTGACGTCAGAATAATTTTAATGCGCGGCCAACGCTCCGCCGCATGGCGCGCCAGATCCATGCCGTTCATCTTTCCGGGCATGACAATATCCGTGAACAGCAAATCTATTTTAGCGTTACCCTCCAGTATCGTCATGGCGACGGCTGCATCTTCGGCCTGCTGAACCTGATAACCCAATTCATTCATTTGGCGCGTCACGACACGGCGAACATCTTCGTTATCTTCGACGACCAGTATTGTTTCCGTGCCGCCAGTCGCGGGCGCGGAATCCGCCTCCGCCCTGGGTTTCAGCGGAAGATTTATTTCGGCGCGCGGCAGGTATAGCCGAAAGGTCGTTCCTTTTCCGACTTCACTGTACACATTGATATGGCCGCCGGTCTGCTTCATGAATCCAAAAACCATGCTCAAGCCAAGCCCCGTGCCTTTGCCGCGTTCCTTGGTGGTGTAAAACGGCTCGAAGATGCGCGCGATGACTTCCGGCGGCATGCCCTCGCCGCTGTCGCTCACCTCAATGACGGCATAGTCGCCGGGTATGATCTCCGTATGGTGCATGGTGTAATCGGCATCAAGCCGGTCGTTGCGGGTCGTAATGATCAATTGCCCGCCGCGCGGCATCGCATCGCGGGCATTAGTCGCAAGATTGGTTAGCGCCGCCTCGAATTGTGACGGATCTGTGACGACCGGCCAGGCATCGGCGGTAAGATCAAGCTTGATTTTGATATCCTCGCCGAGCACGCGGCTGAGAAGCTTCGTGATTTCCTCGACCGACGCGTTAATATCTATGCGCTGCGACTGCAACGGCTGCTGCCTAGCGTAGGCAAGCAATCGCCCGGTTAGGTCCGCGCCGCGCAAGGCCGCGTCAAGCGCCGCCTGCGTAAGCTGCTGAACATCCTTGTGATCTTTCAGGCGTTCCAACACAAGGTCAAGGTTGCCGACGATCACGCCGAGCAGATTGTTGAAATCATGCGCCATGCCGCCGGTAAGCTTGCCGATAGCCTCCATTTTCTGCGCCTGATACAACTGCGCTTTGCTTTTACTAAGGGCCTCCTCGGTTTTTTTAATATCCGTGAGATCGCGAATAATGCCCGAGAAATGTCGCCCGTCCTCTAACTCGAACGAACTGACCGCCAAATCCATCGGGAAAACCGAACCGTTTTTATGCTTGCCCCTGACCTCGCGCCCCTTGCCCGATAATCTTGGGAACGCCGGTCACGAAATAATTTCTAAGATATCCGTCATGCTCGCTGTGATAAGGCTCCGGCATAAGGACTTTTATATTCTGGCCAATGACTTCTTCGACCTTATATCCAAATATGCGTTCGCAAGCTGGATTAAAACTTTCAATACGGCCGCGCTCGTCAATCGTGATAAGCCCGTCAATCGCGTTATCCACAAGGGCGCGGAGCTTGTTTTCGCTGGCCCGCTGTTTGGCGAGCGCAGGATTAATCAAGGTGAGAACCTTGGGAACGACAATCCAGAGTACAAAAAGTGATCCTATCGACACCACGGCGGTCGCCGCCTTCAGAAGACCTTCAGCGCCGTAATCGGGATGCCAGAGCACCCATATGCTCATCAGATGCGTCGTGCCACACAACAAAATAAAAGCGGAGAAGGCAACGAACACGCCCTTGAAAGGCAAATCCTGTCTGCGGCGCGTTAAATAAAGCAGAAAGACAGGAATGAGATAGTAAGCGAGCGCAATCGCGGCGTCGGAAATAACGTGCAAAAAAAGAATGTCGTTCTGCCATAGAAAACAATGGCCGTGCGGAAGGAAATCGTCGGAATTAAATAACGCAGCAAACCTATCAAGCATGGAACACCAAGGACATAGTTTCAAAGAAGCGAGCTTCCAACCAAAATTACGACTGTTGATTGATGCTTTGATTCTTAGCGCAGGTTACCCAGGAAAAACAATTTATTAGAGAGTATGTTTAAGAAATTGCATTCAAACGTATGCGGGCTATGTTTTTGATGGTTCTCTTAAAGGCTTGTGCGCTCTTAAGCAACCCTGCAATATATCGGCAAGGCTTCTACTTCCGATATCACTCGATTAAAAGGATCATACAAATGCGTACACGATTCATGGGATTTGCCGCCGCTACTTTAGCTATGTGCGCAGCAACAGCCTACTCTCAATCACCCCCGGCAGAACAAGTGACAAAAAAAACTATGGAAGCCTGCATGGCAAAAAAGCCTAGCGGTATTGTCTGTACCCCGTGGGGCAAACCTAATAAAGGTGAATTTCAGGGTTGGTGGTTTTCACCTTATTCCGCACCCACCGATATTCCCTATCGAGGAGGCGCCATTATATCGGAAGACTTGTATCGAGGTATTCCCGGCGCAGTGATAACAATCGTAACAGATACCGATCAGTTATTTGTTAACAAGGAAGGAAAGATAATAAGCGGCGATCTGACAAATGCAGGAAAGCCATCATCCCCGCCTTCCAAAATATCTCCTTCATATTTGAAACTGATTCAAAACTCGCTCCAAGTGTACCGCAAGCTTGCTGCGCATTAGTTAACCTAACTGACCTATTCTAAAATCTTTTTCAACGCCTTACGAACCTGAGGGCCAATCTCCGGATGCGCGAGCGCGAACGCGGCGTTGGCTTCGATAAATCCGGCCTTGTCGCCGCAATCATAACGCGTGCCTTCGTAGCGCACCCCATAAAAACCCTGCTTGCCGATGAGCCGCGCCATGCTGTCGGTCAATTGTATCTCGCCGCCCGCTCCTGTGCGTTTGGCATCGAGTTCGTGGAAAATTTCCGGCTGCAAAATATAGCGCCCCGATAATTGACAGGGTCGACGGCGCTTTATCAGGCTCCGGCTTTTCGACAAGACCCCTGATCTTGGCCAAACGCCCATCGTCTTTCTCCACATCCAGAATACCGTAACGATTGGTCTGTTCGCGTGGCACATCGACGACAGCCACAAGATTGCCACCGACTTCGCCGTAGGCCTCAATCATTTGCTGCAAGCACGGTTTTTTGGCCAGCACCACATCATCAGCCAGCAACACGGCAAAAGGCTCGTCACCGACAAGATGCCGCGCGCACCACACCGCATGGCCAAGCCCCAGCGGCTCGCGCTGGCGCGTAAACAGCAATTCACCGGATTCGATTTCCGTCGATTCCAATATTTTCAATGCCTGGGTCTTGCCGCGTTTTTCAAGCGTGCGCTTCAGGTCGGGATTGGTATCAAAATGATCTTCCAACGCGCCTTTTGCCCCGGCTGGTGACAAAAATAAATTGTTCGATACCCGCCGCGCGCGCTTCATCGACGGCGTGCTGGATCAATGGCCGATCGACGAGCGTCAGCATCTCTTTTGGCATAGCTTTTGTCGCGGGCAAAAATCTTGTGCCAAGTCCCGCTACAGGAAATACCGCTTTACGAATTTTTTTCATTGTCCCTGACCTCTAAACTGCTCCCGGCGGCAGTGAAATAGAATCCTTCACCGCATCGCAAATCTCTTCCAGCGAGAACGGCTTGGCAATAATGCGATGAACCAGCGCATCGAGGTTATGGGCGCGCATCCGTTCTTGCGCGTAACCGGAGATCATCACAATACGCAAATCGGGAAACAGCCGTACGGCTTTGAGGGCCAACGCGATGCCATCGACATTCGGCATGACAATATCCGTCACCAGCACATCGAACTTTTCTTTGGCAAGAACATCCAGCGCCTGCTGGCCATCGGCCACAGCCGATACGTTATGCCCGGCGGACGTCAGCGAACGCAGGATAAACTCGCGCACGGCCGGATTATCCTCGGCAACCAGAACGCGTGCAGCAGGTGTGGCAGAAAGATTTTCGCTGGCGATCATTGGGAATCGTCTTTCGTTTCGATGAAGCGCAGGTTGATATCCGTTACCGTTCCCTTCGGGGCATTGATGCTCGAATGAAACGGCACGTTTTCCTTGGGGAACACTCTAATGGCTGGCGCATCGATCTGCCAGCTTTGTATCGGCTGCCCGTCGGCACCTATCGCCGTTGCCGTAATATTGGGGATTTCCTGCACTTTTTCCGTGGTGTTGCGTACCTTGCCATCGATAACCAGCTTCATAATGCCACCATCATAGACCAGCTCGGAGCGCACCTTAACAAAAGTCAGCCCTTCGCCATAATAATAAATATGTAGGCCGATTTTGTCATAAAAACCCTCCATAAACGGCCAGCGATCAGCAATATCGCGCCGATCGAACATGAATATCAAAAGTAAAATAAGAGCAACAACCGTAACAATACCGGCTTTAATAATATACCTCATTTCCGGCGAAAGAGGCTTTTTGAAAACCACGGGAAGATTGGAGCCGGAAGGAATCGGCACAACAGTGTCCGGTGCAGGTGTCACGTCCGGCGGCGAGGCTACGGGATCAATATGCTTTGGCGCTTCAGCCGCCCAACTATGCGAACAGCGCACACAACGCACGTTTCGTGCCCCGGCGACAAATACACTTGCCGCGATCAAATAGCGCGTTTGGCAAAGGGGGCAGGAAAGGATCATGGGCCTTTGTATCACCAAATTGTGCAGATGACAGGATGCAAGAGAATGGTTTAGATTGTGTCGATTCTATTGTCCAACCCGCATCAAGTCATGAAAATCCTCGTTACCGTCAAGCGCGTTATTGATTTCAACGTTAAAATCCGCGTCAAAGCCGACGGCAGCGGCGTCGAAACCGCTAACGTTAAAATGTCGATGAACCCCTTCGACGAAATCGCCGTCGAGGAAGCCATCCGCCTGAAAGAAAAGAATATTGCTACGGAAACCGTCGTTGTGACGCTCGGCGGCGCACAGACGCAAGAAACGCTGCGCACGGCCATGGCCATGGGGATCGACCGCGCCATTCATGTGCCGATTGAAACCGATATTCAATCGCTAGCGGTCGCAAAAGTGCTGAAAAAGATTATCGAGAAAGAAAAACCCGATCTCGTTATCATGGGCAAGCAGGCCATCGACAACGACAGCAGCCAGACCGGACCGATGCTCGCCTCCCTGCTCGGCTGGCCCCAAGGTACATTTGCCTCAAAAATCGAGATCGCCGACGGCAACGCAAAAGTGACGCGCGAGGTCGATGGCGGATTGGAAACCATCGAACTGAAGCTGCCTGCCGTTATTACCACCGACCTGCGCCTGAATGAGCCTCGCTATGCTTCGCTTCCCAATATCATGAAGGCAAAAAAGAAACCGATCGAAAGCATAGCTGCCGATCAACTCGGTATCGATCTCGCGCCGCATACAGCTACGCTTAAAGTCGTCGAACCGCCAAAACGCAAAGGCGGCGTCAAAGTTCCCGATGTCGCCACTCTAGTCGATAAGCTGAAAAATGAGGCGAAGGTGATTTCATAATGCCCACACTCGTCATCGCCGAACACGATCATAAAAATTTTGCCCCGGCCACGTTGCATGTTGTCGCCGCAGCGACAAAACTCGGCCAGCCAATCACAATTCTAGTTGCCGGGTCGAATTGCGAGGCCGTAGCAAAAGCCACAGCAACGATCCAGGGCGTTGCCGAGGTTCTTCATGCCGACAGCCCGGCTTACGAACATTTCCTTGCCGAAAATATGGCAACGCTTATCGCCAAACTTGCGCCGGGCTACGGCCATGTGCTTGCCGCATCGACCAGCAACGGCAAGAATTATCTTCCTCGCGCGGCGGCTTTGTGTGACTGCGCACAAATCTCCGACATTATCGGTGTGGAAAGCGCCGACACCTTTCGGCGACCGATTTATGCTGGCAACGCCATCGCCACGGTACAATCGAAAGACAAAATCAAATTCATTACCGTGCTCACGACGACGTTCGACAAGGCCCCTGCTACCGGCGGCACTGCCGCTATCAAAAAGATCGATGCGACCGCCGACAGCGGATTATCAAAATTCGTCAGCGCGGAATTGTCGAAATCCGAACGGCCCGAACTTACGGCCGCGCGCGTGGTGGTTTCCGGCGGCCGCGCCCTCGGATCAACCGAGAACTTCAAAATCATCGAGGCCCTGGCCGACAAACTCGGCGCCGCTGTCGGCGCATCGCGCGCCGCCGTTGATGCCGGTTACGTGCCCAATGATTATCAGGTCGGCCAGACCGGCAAGGTCGTCGCGCCCGACCTTTACATCGCCGTCGGCATTTCCGGCGCGATCCAGCATCTTGCCGGCATGAAAGACAGCAAGGTCATCGTCGCCATCAACAAGGATGCCGATGCGCCAATTTTTCAGATCGCCGATTACGGCCTCGTCGGCGATTTGTTCCAGATTGTTCCGGAGCTGACGAAGGCGTTGTGATGAACACGCCCTTAAACATCAACCGCACCCCGCTTTACGATCTGCACCTCTCTCTGCAAGGCAAGATGGTGCCGTTCGCCGGGTATGAAATGCCGGTGCAATATCCATCGGGCATTATTCAGGAACATAAA
>Ga0206958_1134_pt1 | contig 22344 bp, 19 predicted proteins | sample Alteio_BWOrgHeat_33_FD_152968 | JGI IMG/M metagenome (GOLD analysis project Ga0206958, IMG submission 152968) | Enriched cells from forest soil in Barre Woods Harvard Forest LTER site, Petersham, Massachusetts, United States -... | ecosystem: Environmental > Terrestrial > Soil > Temperate forest >... | reverse complement strand
AACACGTCCATTCCGATCAGTCCGTCGCCATCTGCAACGCTGCGTTGATCGACTACATCAACTAAGCAATCCTGAATTCGAGGTCTCCAATTTTGATGTTATCTGCATAGGCCCTATAAGCCGCCTTGCGGCCCTGACTTCCGATTCCGCCAACTTCCATCTTGCTGAACTCCTTCATCCCAGCGTGTTCAGCGACCGAGCGGCTGATTATGAGCCCGCTTACTCCAGTATCGATCTGCAGGCGGGAGTTGTGGTTGTTGAACTTTACATCCAGACCGAAAGCTCGAGTATGCGTTCAGTCTTGCATTATCGGTACAAAGGGGATAGTTGCAGCATTTGTGGATGAGACGAGACGGCATGACTTGTGCGGCTGTTCGACGTGCTTTTTTAACTCATTCAGATAAAAGCCGAGACTCTTTTTCGTTCCTTCGTCTTCACCACCGCCGTCGGCAAGATAGGATTCCAGCTCAGTAATCCGCTCTTTCATTGGAAGAGTTTCCAGCCAAAACCGTCGAATTCTGGGGTTATGCGGATCAAGCGAATGTGCGAGACTAATCTCCTTTGCCGACGATCCGTAGCAACAGAGGTCCGCTTTCGAAGCGGATTCGGCGGATAGCCAACAAGAAATAACGATCGAAGGCCCTGAGAGACAATCCATTCCGAAGTAGTGAGTGGGCCACTTGGCGGTGGCCATCGCATTAACGAAGGCGCTTTCCGTCTTCGCGTGCGTGCTGCCGGTTTCGTCCCGGCTTCAGATACTCGCGGATAGTTACAAGGACTCTAGGCGGTGGCATGGTTGGGTCTTGCGCTGATACGAGACTGCAACCCACGAAAAGAAAGCACAAACCTACGGAGAGCATAGATAATTTTTTCATTTTATGGTCAGCCTCCTTGGCTGGAAAGCGTAGATGAGCAATAGAGAACACCGACGAATGGGCATTGAGTTCATTGGAGAAAGCTCGGACGAAGTGAATCGACTTCAGTAGCGTGGGCCCAGGAATCACCACTCAGGGAAGCCTCGAACCAGGTCTGGCTCGACGCTGTAACTTATTGATTCCAATGAACGGAATGAGAGAGGACTCTAGGGAAACAAATTTCAATCTAAAAGATTAGCCGCGTTCCCACCTCGGCTGCGCTGATTTCGAACTTGCTAAACGTTCAAAATTCTAGTGACCAGCGGATGGGCTTGCGTGTTTTGGAGGTCGCGGAATGAAAAACAGCAGCGGCAGCATGCAAGCGCAGAAGATGGTTAGGATCAGAATGATATCCAGGTACGCCAGCATCCCTGCCTGCCGGTGCAGCATGTTGTAGATATAGGCCTGCGCTTGATGCGACCCAGCGCCTGTCATCGGATTTCCACCACCGCCGTGCCCACCGCCAAACATAGGTTTCAGAGCCTTCAGTCGGTTCACGAATGCCGCATTCCCCGTCGTCAGGTTTCGAATCATGTTGTTCTCGTGCGCGGCTGTCCGCCGCGTCAGCATCGTCGCTACAAACGCAGTACCGCAAGAGCCGCCAATATTACGCGCAAGATTCGTCAGGCCGGAAACATCGTTATTCTCCGTCTGCTTCACTCCGATGTACGCGATCATGTTGATTGGGATAAATAGAAACGCCAGCCCCGAGGCCTGCACGCATCGCAGAAACACCAGCCGCCCGTACGAAATCCCCAGGTCCATCGTGTGCATCATGATCAACGCCAGCGTCAACATCGTAAATCCATATCCGATCAACTTGCGCGGATCGACCTTGCTTGAAAGGAAGCCAACGACCGGCATCATCGCCATCATCATGAAGCCTGCTGGCGACAGCACCATGCCTGCAAGCTCCGCCGTATAACCCAACAGCGTCTGCACGAACTGCGGGATCAGCACTGTCGTTCCATATAGCGAGAAACCCAGTACAAACATCAGCAGAAACGAGATCGCAAAATTACGCCGTTTGAACAGCGTCAAGTTCAGAATCGGCCTGTGTCCCTCGCGAAGCTGTTTTAACTCCCACCAGATCATCAGTACAAACGCAACCACACAGGCAATGACGAAGAACGCAATCAAGTGCGACGAGAACCAGTCATCCTCCTGACCTTTATCAAGGACAAACTCCAGCGAGCCAAATGTCAGACCCAGCAGGGCGAATCCAGTAAAGTCCAACTTGATTCCACCCTTCTGACTCTCTTCCACCTGCTTATGCACCCATGGTGGATCCTCGACAATCCTCGACGTCAGAAACAGCGATATCAGACAGATTGGCACATTCAGAAAGAAGATCCATCGCCAATCAAAGTTGTCCGTAATGTAGCCGCCCAGCGTCGGTCCAATCGCCGGAGCCACCACCACCGCGAGCCCATACATCGCAAACGCCTGTCCACGCTTCTCGGGCGGGAAAGTATCGGCGAGAATCGCCTGTTCCGATGGAGCCAATCCCCCGCCACCAATTCCCTGCAGCACACGAAAGAACACGAGCAATGGCAGCGAAGGGGCAAATCCGCACAGCGCCGAAGAGATGCCGAACAGCGCAACGCAAATCATGTAAAATTTCTTGCGCCCGATAAATGTCGTCATATAGGCGCCCGCCGGCAGAATGATTGCATTCGCCACCAGGTACGCGGTCAACACCCAAGTCGCTTCATCCTGAGTCGCACCCAATCCACCGGCAATATGCGGCAGCGCCACATTGGCAATTGAGGAATCCAACACCTCCATAAACGTCGCCAGCGTCACCGTCATTGCGACGATCCACGGATTGATTCGTGGTCGCCACGGCTGGTCCATGGTCGGCTTCGGATTCGTGGGCCGGACCTCAGATTGCTCTGCGCTGGGGAGTTCGAGTGTTGTGGAAGCCATGCAGTTCTTTAATTCGATTGTAGTGTCGGTAGTAGGGATTCAGAGTTTTTTGCCGGCACCGGCCAGTCTTTAGAATGGCTTATCCAAATTCTTAAATAAGTGATCGTTCGCGCAAGCCATTTCAGGAGGGTCTCCATGTACATTCCCAACGCAAACAAAGAGGATCGCATCCCTGTCTTGCACAAATTCATGCAGGATCATCCGTTTGCCTCACTCATCACCATGAACTCCTCCGGCCTCTTCGCGTCACACATTCCGGTAGTTCTCGAAGAAACTGGTCCACTTGGGCAATTGAAATGCCACATCTCCCGAGCCAACACCCAATGGCGAGACTTTACCCCTACCATTCAGGCTTTGGCCATCTTCAGCGGCCCTCAGCACTACATCACACCTTCGTGGTACCCGGAAAGACAGGAGACCGCAAAAGTAGTGCCCACCTGGAACTACGCAGTGGTTCACGCCTACGGCCATCTCAAAGTCGTCGAAGACTCCGAATGGCTCATGGCGCATCTCACAAGCCTGACCCACCAGCATGAAGCCGCCTCCCCCACCCCGTGGCAGATCGGCGATGCTCCATCCGATTACATTGCCACGCAGATTCGAGGTATTGTCGGCCTTGAGATGACCATCGAGCGTCTCGAAGGAAAGTGGAAAGTAAGCCAGAATCGCCCTGAACGCGACCGCATCGGCGTAGCCAATGGTTTGGCCGACCTGAACACAACCGAAAGCCTACAAATGAAAAACCTCGTGGAGAAACGGGATCGTCCGCCAAGCACTTCCTGAAAAATCGCGGTACGCTAGCTTTAATGTGCAAATACTCCCGTAGGACTTCTGTTCTTGGCACTTTTGCTCTGCTCGCATGTGCCTCTCTTCTTCCAGCACAGACAACGCAACAGCCCGCACCCGCCTCTCGAGCGCCTAGGGAGCCAACCGCGCAAGATCTGCTCCGCGGTACCTACGGTCCGTACCGCGCCAACAACGATCTCCTCTTCTATCACCTCGATCTCCGAGTCGACCCTCAAAAGAAGTTCATCAGCGGCACCAACACCATCCGCTTCAAGATGCTGCAGGATGGTACGCGCATCCAGCTCGAGCTCTATCCAACTCTGCAGATCGACAAGATCAACATGGGTTCCGCGACGCTCAAGTACGACCGCGACGGCGGCACCTTCTACGTAAACTTTCCTAGTACCCTCAGCAAGGGTAAAACCTACTCCATCGACGTTCATTACTCTGGCAATCCCACGGAAACGGGACGCTTCGGCTGCTTCAGCTTCAAGACCACTCCCTCCAGCCATCCCTGGATCACCACCGCATGCGAGGGCGACGGAGCCTACGTCTGGTGGCCCAATAAAGAGCAGTGGCGCGACGAGCCGCAGGAAGGCATGCTCATCACCGTCGCTGTTCCCAACGACCTGATGGATGTCTCCAACGGAAAATTCATGGGCAAGAAAGATCTTGGAGACGGCTACACTCGCTGGGATTGGCGCGTTCACTATCCCATTAACAACTACGATGTGGCGCTCAACATCGCCAACTACACGCACTTTGACGACAAGTTTCAGGGCCTCCCCCTGGACTACTACGTTCTTCCCGAAGATCTCGAAGGCGCCAAGCGCCAGTTCGCTCAGGTTCCCGGCATGATGAAGGCCTACTACCACTATCTCGGCGAGTACCCCTTCAAGAAAGACGGTTACAAGTTAGTCGACGTACCTTACTCCGGCATGGAGCACCAAACTGCCGTCTCCTATGGCAACCACTTTGCCAACGGCTATCTCAACCGCGACTGGACCGGCGTCGGCATCAGCCCGCGCTTCGATTTCATCATCATCCACGAGAGCGGGCACGAATGGTTCGGCAACGCCATCACCGCGGCCGACAAATCCGACATGTGGATTCACGAGGGCTGGACCACCTACCTCGAAGCTCTCTACGTCGAGTACACTTACGGCCACGATGACGCGCTGAAGTACCTCAACGCCTACAAGAAAAAAGTCAGAAACGACCGCCCCATCATCTCAGCACGCGGAACCAACGCCGAACCCCCGCAAGATCAGTATTTCAAAGGCGCTCTCTTCATCAACACCCTGCGCAGCATCGTCAACGACGACGCTAAATGGTGGCCCATGCTTCGCGGCTACTACCAGAAGTACAAATACCAGAACATCATGACCGAAGACATCATCGCCTACTTCAACCAGCAGATGGGAATGGATCTCAATCCGGTCTTCCGTCAGTATCTCTGGCACACCGCCATCCCCACGCTCGAGCTGAAATTCGACGAACCGGGCTCCGTGCAGTATCGCTGGGTAGCCGACGAAAAGGCCTTCAACATGCCCATTCGCGTGGGTTCACCCGACCACTGGGAGACAATCCATCCCACAACCGACTGGCAGATCGTGAAAACGCCGCTTACCAAAGATCAGTTTGATGTAGCCACCGATCTCTATTACGTCAACGTCAACAAGCCGTGAGAGATCCGAGTGTTCTGAAGATTATTTCTTCTTCGTTGGCTTGGGCTTTAGCGTCTTCGCGTACTCATAACTCATCCTGAAGTACGGCTGAAGCTCCTTGGCTCTTTTCAAAAGAGCGGCAGGAACCTCAACGTACTCCTTCATCGGCGAACCATACGCTTCGAAGATCCTGGTCTTATATTTCTTACAGAATGCCTCCCGTTTGTCCTCAGGAAGGCGGATCGCCAGCACCTGTGATTGATGAAGGAGTGTAAACATGTTGCCATTCAGCGAGGTGTAGGGATTTGTGGCACCCTTGCGCTCAACTTCCGGAGTGCTTGCAACAAGCTTGTCGTAGAGTTCTATAGTAGAAGATGAAGACGCGCCCTTCTTGGCTATGACCATGCTTCCTTCCTTTAAATCGGGATTGCAAGACAGGATACGGCGTTAGTGGATTCATACGATAGGTCGAACGACAGTTTGAAGCTAGAAAGTTCGCCCTCGGTAAGAAGTGGAGAAACAGGATGCATCCGGATCTTGAAAAACTGGTTGTCTTACAGACTCACGACATCGAAGCCAAACGTCTTCGCGATGAGATCGCCGCACTGCCGAAACACATCGCCGCGCTCGAAACCAGAGCCAAGGCAGTCGAAGGCCAGCGCGCTGTTGTCCTCGACCTCATCACCAAAGAAGAGGCTCTCCGTCGCCGTCAGGAGTCCGACATCAAGGACCACCAGGCCAAAATCGCGCGCATCCGTAAGCAGCTCGACCTCGCAACCACGACCGTGCAGGTCACGGCCTTCGAACATGAAATCTCCTTCGCTCAATCCGAAATAAGCCGTCTTGAAGACGCCGAGCTCGAAAGCATGGAACGCAGCGAAGGCCTTGAGTCACAGAAGAAATTAGCCGACGACGCCCTCACCGACACAAAAGCCACCCTCGAGCGCGAACGCATCCGCGCCACCGAAGCCATATCTAACGACAAGGATCTGCTCACCGCCGTCGAAGAGAAACGAAAAGCCGAGCGTGCAGATATTGGCGAGGACGCGCTGTCCATGTACGATCGCATTGCCAAAGCCAAAGGAACCGCCGTCGCAGAAGCTCTCAATCAAAAATGCATGGCCTGTCAGATGATGCTCCGGCCGCAGCGTTGGAACGATCTTCGCGATCGCGATAACGACGCCGTCATGATGACCTGCGAGAGTTGCGGCCGTCTCCTCTTCTACGACCCCGCACGCGACTCACCCCAACGCAAACCAGTACAGACCGAAAGCATCGCTGCCTCGATCATCCGTTCACTGTGAACAAATGTTTTTTGGTAAGAAAGCCGTGAAAAGAATATGTGTAGATATGGATGAGGTGATGGCCGACGCGCTCGGCGAGCATCTCCTCCGCTACAACCGTCACTTCGGCGAAGAGATTACGCTCGAAGATCTCCACGGTAAGTGGCTCTGGGAGGTCGTCTCTACGGACCGCCACGAGATGCTCGAAGCCACTCTGCGTTCCGAAGATTTCTTCGAGGTTCTCGCCATTATGCCCGAATCTCAGCGCGTTCTCCGTCGCCTGCAGATGAACTACGAAGTCTTCATCGCCACCGCAGCCATGGAAGTTCCCACGTCCTTTCAGGCCAAGTACCGCTGGCTCGCCAAACACTTTCCCTTCATCCCTGCGTCGCACATCGTGTACTGCGGCGACAAGAGTATCCTCCGCGCCGACTACCTCATCGACGACAACCCTCGTCAGCTCCGTCGCTTCAAAGGTGAAGGAATCATCTTCACGGCTCCTCACAACGTCGACGTTAAGGGCTACAAACGCGTCAATGACTGGCTCGAGGTCGAAGAGATGTTCCTGGGCTAAGCTGCGGGGCTAAGCATACAGCGCTGCCTCAAACCGCTGCAGAGCCTCATCCGACCAGGCATGGCTCGCTTTATGCCACCGCTCACCTTGCTCTTCGCGAAAATTAGGAAAGTTCATCCGGCAATATCCACGGCGAGCCTGAAAGTCATACAAAGCCTGCGGCGTCCCATCCAGATAAAGCACAGCTCGCAGCCCATCGCGTGACCACTCCACCGAAGCAATCCGTTGTGGCTCAGGCCGCTCATTCTCTCTATCGCTCTTCGCCAGTGCGGCCACGTTATAGATCAGCATCGCATCCAGGATGCTGTCTTCATGCGTTGTCTGCGACCGGTCGCACGCATAAAAATACCCCGCAACACCTTCATCCTCAAACACAACAGTCCATGGAACGATCGAAGAATCGACAGAAAGAAAGGCACGGCCCGGTATGAAAGAAAGCGACTGCATATCTCTCACGATACACTCGAAAGATGGGTCGCCGCCTCTCCAGAACTCACTGCCAGCCATCGATCGCATGAAGTTTCCCCGCATCAGGATCGGCCGGCCCCAGCGCCTTGCTGCGCTGCTCCTTGTCTTCTTTCTCGCCGAGTGCCTCTGGGTCGTCAACCGCCAGCAGCTCTCCCAACAGGACTACCGCTACGCCGAATGTGGCCGCCAGATGTGGGAACGCCCTTCTCCTCTCGCCGGTTACTTCACCACCTGTGGCAACCTCAACGGTGATGGCACCTTCGCCTATCGCCTCGCAGGCTTTCCCCTCACCGTGCAGCGGCTCGTCATGCTCGGCGCCGACAAACTCCGTAAACCCGAGAACCGCCTCTACACCAAGGGCTCTCTCCACGGCTCCACCTGGGAAGCCCGCCACGAGCTCTTCAGCGTCAAGTACTTCCTCCATTTGCCCTTCATCTTCTTCGCCATCTGGCTTGGCGGCGGCCTCTGGTGGGTCGCGAGGCGGCTCTTCGGCAACGAAGGCGGTTTCTTCGCCCTTGGCCTCTACTGCTTGTGCCCGGCGATCATCCGTTACGCCGTCACACCGAACAACGAAGTCCTCGCAATGTGGGGTCTCTACGGAGTCATTTACACCGCCATGGGTGTTGCCCACGCCATGCAGAGCCCACGGCGCAAATGGCGTCCGCGCATCGCGCTGCTAACGGTTGCCCTTGGACTCACCGCAGCTGCCCACGTCCTCGCTGCCATCATCGGTTTCATCTTCGGAACCATCTGGATGCTCTACCTCGCCGAACGTCGCCGCAGCTACGTCATGCAGATCATGATCTTCTCCGCTATCGGCGCACTGGTCATCCTCTTCGCTTTCTTCGCCTTCAGGCTTGAGCCGTTTAGCTACGTCTTCACCGGAGGAGAAGCCCGCTTCTGGTTCTCGCCTGAAGGCGCCACCCGCTTCTTCACCAGCATGGCCAACGGCCCGATCGTGGTCGCAACCCTCGTTGCGATGCTCCTCTACGCAGGAGCCCGCCGCTGTCGCTACTTTGGCAATACTGCACCGCTCATCATGGCTCTCCTGCTGCTCCCGCTCATCACGACACAAACCATCTCGATGCCTTGGCTGTGGGCACTTCCCTTTCTCTTCACCTTTATCGGTGGGGTCTTCGCCGACGCACTCGAAACCCGTCAGCGCAAGCTCTTTCTCGGCCTCTCCGGAGCGATCCTTCTCGCCCAGGCCATGCTCTGCCTCGCACTCCTGCCAGAGATCGCGAAATAGCTGGCCGATGCACTGCTCTGGATTCATGGCACTGAAGGGACAGGTGCTTCGAGGAGAAAGTTCTTCTTGGAAGTTTGCCTCGCTTAAGGGCACGGCTTTTGCCACGTCGTAAATAGTTCGAACTTTTCGGAAGTTTTAGCCTCCGAGGTACAGCTTTCTGGCGGAACTTCAGCATTCTTGCTATTTCCTGCATAATAAGTCGCATCCAAGGAAATACAGCCCTATAAGGATGTTCATCCGCTATGAGGAAAGCCCCGCTTCGTTCCACCTGCACCATCTGTGCTTTGACTCTTCTACTCCTTCTCAGCGGCTGCCACCGCCATCGCAAGTCGAAGTCCGCGCCTAACACCGACGCCTACTCGAACAATCTCCACGTCCTTGTCGAGAAGAAGGCGCTCCCGCCCGAAAAAGTTGATACCAGCAAGGTCCCCAACCTCCGCTGGCCCGACTTCTCCGATTACGACGAAATCATCAAGACCTTCTACGATGACCGCAACTACGAAGTAGCCTGGACTCGCGACGGCGTGCCCACAGCAACGGCGACGGCTTTCATCATCCAGTTCCAGGACGCCGCAGCCAAAGGCCTCATCCCCGACGACTACGATGCCCCCCGCTGGGCCGAACGCGTCAAGACTCTCAACGACAAATCCGCCGACTCCATCTCTCTCTTCGACGTCGCAATGACAGTCAACGTGATGCGTTACATCTCTGACCTCCGTATCGGCCGCGTCAACCCTGAACATTTCAACTTCGACATCAACGTAGCCGACAAGAAATATGATCTCGCGGAATTCGTCTCCGACAACGTGGTCGACTCCACCGACGTCCCCAAACTCATTGCCGGCGTCGAGCCCGACTCCGACGACTACCGCAACACAGAGAAAGCCCTCGCCCACTATCTAGAACTGGCCCAGAAACAGGGAGAAATCGACGGCGACCTGCTCCCCACTGTAGCCAAGCCCCTCTCTTCCGGTGAAACATATCCAGCCGCCTCCGTTCTACTTACGCGCCTGCAACTTGAAGACGACGCCCCTGTCGACGCCACTCTCGATCCGGCAAGCACCACCTACACCGCCGCTCTCTCCGAAGCCGTCAGACACTACCAGCATCGCCACGGCTACACCGAAGACGGCAAGCTCACGCCACAAACCATCAAGTCACTCAACGTTCCCATGACCACCCGCGTTGCTCAGCTTCAGGACTCCCTTGAGCGGTGGCGCTGGCTTCCGGAACCATATCTCCACGCCCGCCTTATGGTGAACCTGCCAGAGTTCATCCTCCGCGGCTACGACCCCAGCCACCAACTCGACTTCACCATGCGCGTCGTCGTAGGCAAGGTGGTGGGTGAACACGAAACCCCCGTCTTCACCCACATGATGAAGTACCTCGTCTTCCGCCCCTACTGGAACGTTCCCGTCGACATCGCCCGCAAAGAGCTCGTTCCGCACATAACCAATACTCACGGCTACCTCGCCAGCAAAAACTTCGAAGTCACCAACAACAAAGGCGCGATCCTCACCGACTACACTGCCAAAGACGTCGCTCAGGGTGCCGTCATGGTTCGCGAAAAACCAGGCCCCAAAAACTCGCTCGGCCTCGTCAAATTCATGTTCCCCAACCAGTACGACATCTATCTCCACTCCACCCCCGCCGTCTCTTTGTTTGAACAGACTCGCCGAGACTTCAGCCACGGCTGCATCCGCGTGCAGAAACCCGCAGACCTGGCCTCATGGGTTCTCCAGGGACAAGGCGGCGACTGGGATCTCCCCAAGGTGCAGGCTGCAATGAACAACGGCCCAGACAACCGCACCGTCAGCCTCAAAACCCCACTTCCCATCGTCATCTTCTATCTCACCGCCTTCGTGGATGAGCACGGCGATATCCGCTTCTTCGACGACATCTACGGCTACGACGCCTCCATGCAAAAGGTCTTCGCCAAAGGCCCACCGTACCCCGTCAAACCCTACCCCTCTACCCCAAAACCAAAACCTGGCGACACCGCATAAAAGTCGCGCTAAACTGCTGTGGTGAAAAACGCCGAATTCAATCCGAAAGTCGACGCCTACATTGCGAAGGCACCGCCCTTCGCGCAGCCCATCCTCACCCACATCCGCGAGCTCGCCCACAAAGCCTCGCCCGAAGTCGAAGAGGCTATCAAGTGGAGCATGCCCTTCTTCATGATCCGCGGCGTCATCCTCGGCCACATGGCGGCGTTCAAACAGCACTGCGCCCTCGGCTTATGGGGCCCGGAGATGAATGCCATCCTCAACGCAGACGGCCTCCATTCGGAGAACGGCATGGGCTCTCTCGGCAAGATCACCAGCCTCAAAGACCTTCCACCCGACAAGCAGCTTCTCGGCTACTATCGCCAAGCAGCCGGACTCATCGTCAACGGAGAACGCACCCAATCCCTCGTGCGTCCAGCGAGAAAAGCTCCCAGATCTGCACCCACCGTTCCGCCCGAACTCGCCGCCGCACTCAAGAAGAACAAAACCGCCGCAAAAGTCTTCGACGCCTTTTCCCCATCCTGCAAGCGCGAGTACACCGACTGGATCAACGAAGCTAAACGTGCCGAGACCAAAGAAAAACGCATCACCCAGGCCGTCAAGTGGATCGCCGAAGGCAAGCAGCGCAACTGGAAATACCAGAACTGTTAAGGAATCGCTCTACATCCCGTCAATCCTTCCTTACAGGAATAAACGCGATCAACTCTCTCATGTTGAGCCCAAAGTTTCGGCAAAAATCCGTCGCAAATGAACCTCTTCTAAACGCATAATTCTTTCCTCGATCTCGAACATCGAATCTCCATGCGCCTCTTCGTCGGAATCCCGCTGGCCCCGGTCGTCATCGAGGAACTCACCAAACTGACCGATCGCCTCCACGCCCAAGACGACCGGCTCCACTGGTCCGCTCCCGAAACCTGGCACGTTACCCTGCAATTTCTCGGCAGCACCGACCAGCAGCAATACGACTGCATCGTCCCGCGTCTCCACGAAATTCATCACCCGCGCGTACCTGTCCGCCTCGAGTCCACCGGTTTCTTCGACCACGCAGGAATCTTCTTCGCCGACGTTAAGTCAGCGCCTGCGCTCCTCATTCTTCAGCAAGCCATCATCGCCGCAACCACTCCATGCGGCTTTGCCACCGAGTCGCGAGCCTACCATCCTCACATCACCCTCGCCCGCAGCAAAGGCAAAGACGCTGCCCAGTCCCTTCGCCAACTCAAATCCCGCCTCGGTATCCCAATGAAGTTCAGCCCATTTCTGGCAGACGAGTTTCTTCTCTACGAAAGCTTCACCGAACCCGCCGGTTCACGCTACGAGATCCGTGCGCGCTTTCCTCTTGGCTCACTCCTAAGCGGCTGAGTGGCTAAGCCGTCGTGCAAACTCCAGAAACACCAGTGCCGCCGGAGAATACCCGCTCGGATCCGCCTGGGTAAATTCTCCCGTCATCGGATCCATCTGCTGCCGAAACTCCGTATGCCGCATCATCGCCTCGCACCACTGCTGCATCAGGTGATTCATCTCTCCCTGCTTGCCGTAGTAAGGCATCCACCGCGGCACACGTAAAGCCGTCAGCGCCTGGCTCGCCCCACCCCAGCTATTCCGCGGAATCGGCCGCACAAACGTTGGATCATCCATTGCAATCGAAGTCAGCGGATAAGGTGCCCAGAAGGCCTTTGGGTTATGAATCTGCTTCGTCCATACCACATCGAAGATCGCTTTATCTTTCGCGTCATACCGCTTCAGCACATGTTCACCCAGCACACGGCTGTTCACATCCGACCGCACCCGCACAAAACTATTTTGTGCATCCAGGTCATAGAACGAGCCATCCTTTGGGTCATACAGCCGGTCGACAATCAGCTCCCGAATCTTCTCTGCATCGTCATGCCACCGGCTCGCCTCATCACCCTTCCCCAGAGCCGTTGCCATATGCGCCAGCGCCATTCGCGCCCCAAAGACCGTAGCCGAAAGATCAGGACATAACCGCGGCATCGTTGCAATCTGCGGACACCGTCGCGCATCCGCATCCTCACACCGGTTCGGAATCCCCGCCCACCGTGGACTATTATCGTGGCCCGTATCGTACGTGCAGAAACCCTCCACTAGCCCGGTCTTCCTTGTATCCCGCCATTGCCGCAGCCATGCATCCCATCGACTGCAAGCTGCATAAGCCGTCACCAGAAGTTCATCATCATCCAGCAACTGCGCCAGTTCCCACGCTGTTGAAGCAATCGGTACCACCATCTGAATCTGGCCATATCCAACCTCGGTCAGCTTGATTGAAGCCGGAATCTGCCCCGCCGAAGGGTGCCCCTCCGGCCTTTGCAGAGCGAAAAAAGCCATATGGTTGTTCCGCGCAATCTGCAGCGGACTCAGCCCACCCTCTTTCGCCGCCACATAAGAGGCCAGCGTGCCATACACCAATCCCTCATGCGGCCCGCATTCCTGCCAGATCCCCGGATAAACCGCGCCTTCAAACAACACTGGATGCTCGTAGCTAGGCACCGTTTTCACATTCCCGGCAAGCGCAGCCAGCGCAGCATCCCAGGTCTTCTGCCATCGCGCATCGCTACTCGGAAATACCGGTCGAGCCGCCATTGCGGATACCTGCGTTTCGCCGCGAAAAGGCAACACTACCGCACCTGCCGCCAGCGCAGTCAGTTTGAGAAAATCTCTCCTGTCCGTCGTTCCCACCGGCTTCTCCTTCGTGCGGGAGATGGTTTCTGCCGCATAGCGTAATCAGTGTAGTACTCTTGGGCCGAAGCGAAAGACTTTCAACGATGACCTCTCCCGTCGACCCGGCCTCCCCCGGCGAAGATCAATCTCAGCGGGCACACGCGCCAGACGCGAAGATCGACCCTGCCACATTCCGCCGCAAACTCATGAGCTGGTACCGCAGCCACGCCCGCGAACTCCCCTGGCGCGGCGTCTCCGACCCATACCGCACATGGCTCTCCGAGGTTATGCTCCAGCAAACCCGCGTAGCCGCTGTTATCGACCACTACGAAACCTTCCTCCGAAGATTCCCGACCATCCTCGCTCTCGCACTCTCACCCGAGTCCGAAGTCCTCGCCACCTGGTCCGGCCTCGGCTACTATCGTCGCGCGCGCCTCCTGCACAAAACGGCTCAGTTCCTCACTCGCGAACGCGGCGGCATTCTTCCCAATACGGCTGCCGAACTCCGCACCCTCCCCGGCATCGGCGAATACACCAGCGCCGCCATTGCCAGCATAGCCTTCGGCGAAAGTATCGCCGTCGTCGACGGCAACGTCGAACGCGTCCTCCTCCGTCTCACCGGCCGACCCGAAACCAAATCTGCCAAAGACCGCGCTTACATCCAGAAAAAAGCTGCCTCGCTCGTCCCCAAACGCCACGTCACTGAGACAGCAAATGCCGCAGGCGACCACAACCAGGCCATGATGGAGCTTGGCGCAACCATTTGCCTGCCCAAAGCCCCGCTCTGCCTTCATTGTCCTGTCTACTCTATGTGCAGAACACGCGGCGAACACATCACTCCACCCCGAGCTGCCCAGCTCAGCCGACCTGCAGCTTATCTTCTCAGCCTGCGCAAGCGTGGAACCCTCACCGAAGTCCTTCTCGAACTTCGCGCCGACGACGCCAGCCTCATGCCGGGCATGTACGAGCTTCCACCCATCCCCCTCGACGCCGTGCAGGGCCGCGAGCCTCTCCTCCGCCTCCGCCACTCCATCACCAACACCAATTATTACGTCCAGATCTTTGCCGCCCACGGCCCCGAAGACAGCGGCCTGCGCCGCGCCGTCCCTGCCTCACCCACGGATTTCCATTGGGTTTTAACCAAGCGCCTGGCCTCGATGCCCATCACTGGCCTCACACGCAAAGCCCTTCAGCGTCTCGATGTCATGGCCATCAATCTCCCCCAATTACCCGGGGAAGAATAATTCCGACGGTCAATCGCTCCGCGGACCCTACTGCATCCGCTCGGAGCTCTTCTTCCCCAAAACCGTCGCAGGCAGAATCGCCGTCGGCATACTCCGCACTTTGCCGTTTCCTAGCGAAGGCGCCCGCGAAGCACCCGCCTGCAGCAGCAATGGATGCTGCAGCGTCACAATCACTGCAGTTGCAGGCGTCGTCTTGCTCGCACATACATAGCTATGGATGGTATTCGCGTCAAAGTAAATCGCATCTCCCGGTTCCACGCGGTACGTCGAATCGCCATGTCGCACATCCAGAACACCCGAAAGCAGGTAAAGGAACTCGCATCCTGCATGTTGATGCGCTCGCGGCACCCGTCCTTCCTTCAAGGGCAGGAACTCCGCATAGTAAGGATCCAACTGCCGGTCAGGAACCTGGTATCCAAGGCTCTCGAAAAAATAAGTCGGATCGTCAGCTCCCGTCTGTGGCAGTCGCACACGCTCACTCCTGCGATGCACGCGAAACAGAGTCTGCGGCTCTGGGTCAAAAAAGTAGCTCAGGTCTTTGGAAAAGACCATCGCGATGCGCGCAAGATTTCGCAGCGTCGGTACGACCCGCCCCGTCTCCAGCTGCGAAAGAAAACTCGCCGACAGTCCGGTGTGCCGTCCCAACTCCACCAGTCCCATCGACTTCTTCACGCGCAACAGCTTGATGCGTTCGCCGATTCGCTTCTCCGCAATGAACGACTCAGCCGCCTCACCGTCGACTTGGAGAGGAGCCACGCCATGCATGGGAGGCACGCCCTTTGGTCCGCTTCCAGCTAAAAGTGAAGGCGGAGTTGAGGAAATTTGAGTAGAGGCCAAAGTACTCTGGGAGATGATATTTTTGCTCATAGGGTCATTTGCTAGGTCAACAGATGTTGAAACAACATCAAAAGTTGTCCGCAATACCTCGTTGCTTTTCGGTTGGATGCGTTTTTCGCCTCCGTGGCAACTTAGGAAATATCAAAAAACTGAACGAGCATGTGACCATACAAACACTGAACGATCCGGCTAGTTTCGCACCAAGGGTCAATCAAGCAACCGATCTGAAGTTCAAGGCCCAATGAAGGTCCTCCTCACTCCCTGCAATCTTCACAACGCGCGATGGTTATCCTCTGCGGCCGCTATGCTTTTCACCGCCTGCATTGCCGGATGTGCCAGCCCCGGACAGCCTCGTCCTCCCTCGCTCAATCTCCCCGAGCCGGTAAAAGATCTCACAGCCGAACGCACCGACAACGAAGTCCGTTTCTATTGGACTACCCCCGAAAAGACCACCGATCGCATCGTCGTCAAAGGGATGATGACGGCCCGGCTCTGCCGCATCGCCGCGCCATCGGCCACCTGCACACCGACCAAAAATATCTCCGCATCCCCCGGTCCCACAGAGGCAGTCGACACAATCCCCCCGGACCTCACAACCGAACCCGCTACTCTTCTGACCTACCGGGTCGAAATCCTCAACGCCAAAGGCCACTCCGCTGGCCCATCCAACGAGGTCTTCATCGCCTCCGGCTCTGCACCGCCGCCGCTCACTAACTTCCGTGCAGCCCCTACTCGTGCCGGCGCCATGCTCGAGTGGCAGCCCCAACCAATCTCCGCCGCAAGGCCAGCACAAATCGAACTCGACCGCCTTTCCGTCGATGCCAGCGGAGCCGTCATTCAACCACCCAAATTGCCAAAGACATCTGCCAAACCGGCGCCGAAACCCGCATCAAAGTCCCGCCAGTCCAGACCCGCACAATCCTCCCCGCAAAAATCACCATTGGCTCCTCCGTCAACAGCGGTCGAGGTCAAACTCCTCACCCCGGCCGCTCCCACCGATCCCGGCGGCACCATCGACCACACCGCGCAGATGGGCGAAACCTACCACTACACTGCCCAGCGCGTCCGCATTGTCTCCCTAGCCGGTCACACGCTCGAAATCCGTGGCGCTATCTCGTCACCCGTAACTGTCGTCATGCGCAATACCTTCCCTCCGCATGCCCCAAGCGGCCTCGAAGCCATCCCCGGAGGCACAACCCCAACGGAACATTCCATCGATCTTTCCTGGGCCCCCAACTTCGATCCCGACCTCGCAGGCTACAACGTGTATCGTCAGGATATCGATTCAAATGGCGTAGCCGCGGGAACAGCGGCGCGTCTGAACCAGACTCCGGTCGTCGGTCCTGCCTACCGCGACCAAACCGCCGTGGCCGGCCGTCGCTACGCGTATCGTGTCACTGCTGTCGATACAGCAGGCAACGAAAGTGCGCCCAGCGCCGACGTCCAGGAGACAGCAAGGGAGCAATAAAGAATGCGTTACTGCAAGTATTTGTCGTCTGAAAACGGTGCCAGCCTCGCTCGTTACGCTCTGGTTGAAAAACGCAACGGTGTCTTCTGGGCCACGCTCCCCATGCAGGCTCCTCAGGAGGATCTCACCTCCCGCATCCTCGGCGGCCTCCCCGTTCCCACTACAGACGTCGACTTCGAACCCACCCCACTCACTGACCTCAAGCTCCTGCCGCCCGTCGCTCCCTCCAAAATCGTCTGCGTCGGCCGCAACTACAAAGACCATGCCGCCGAGCTCGGCAACGAGGTTCCCAAAGAGCCTCTTCTCTTCTTCAAGCCGCCATCGTCTCTGCTAGCCCCCAAAGGCACCGTCCGTATCCCTACCATCTCCACCCGCGTTGACTACGAGGGCGAACTGGGCATCGTCATCGGCCGGCGCTGCTACAAGATCGGCCCCGACGAGGACGTCCGCCCCTACATTCGCGGCTATGTCATCGTCAACGACGTCACCGCCCGCGACATCCAGAAGTCCGATGGCCAGTTCACCCGCGGCAAAGGCTTTGACACCTTCTGCCCCGTCGGCCCCATCGTCTCCGATGAGATCGACCCTGCCGGCGGCCAGCCCGTCACCGTCATCACCCGTCTCAACGGCGCGGTCAAGCAGCAAGCCTCAACCCGCGACTTCATCTTCCCCATCGCCGAACTCCTCCGTTACATCACGCAAGTCATGACCCTCGAACCCGGCGCCCTTATTCCGACTGGCACGCCCGCAGGGGTCGGAGCCGTCAAGCCTGGCGACCGCATCCAAGTGGAGATAGATAGTCTCGGCATCCTGGAAAACGAATTCTCAGCCGAATAAACCAAAAATTCACGACCCGATCATCCGCTCCAGCAATCAAAAATCGATGTAATCGATACAAATCGGAGCTAAGTACAAAATTCGCTGAAATTCGCACCCGATCTGAACTTGGTAAAATCAATATGTAAGCGAAGGAGCAACATCATGGCATCGTTTCTTGAACAGCTTCGCGGCATGACCACCGTCGTCTCCGACACCGGCGACTTCAACGCCATCAAACAATTCCGCCCGCAGGATGCGACCACCAACCCGTCCCTCATCGCCGCCGCGGCCGAAAAGCCCGAATATAAATCTGTCGTCGATGACGTCCTGAAACAGGTCCGCAAAGACGCCGCCCCCAGCGCCTCTGACAAGGAAGTCGCCGCGCAGTCTTTCCGGCCCCTTGAAGTCGCCTTCGGCCGCAAAATCCTCGACATCATCCCCGGCCGCGTCTCGACCGAGGTCGATGCCCGCCTCTCCTACGACATCGACAAGTCTGTCGCCGAAGCGCGTGCCATCATCGCCTTGTATGACAAGGCCGGCATCTCCCGCGACCGCGTCCTCGTCAAGCTCGCCTCCACATGGGAAGGCATCAAGGCCGCCGAAATTCTCGAGAAAGAGGGCATCCACTGCAACATGACCCTTCTCTTCGGCATCCATCAGGCCGCCGCCTCCGCCGAAGCGAAAGCCACACTGATCTCACCCTTCGTAGGCCGCATTCTCGACTGGTACAAGAAGAATGAGCCCAGCCGCAACAACGACGGCCCGAACGACCCCGGCGTCCAGTCCGTCACTGCGATCTACAACTACTACAAGAAATTTGGTTACAAGACCGTCGTTATGGGAGCGAGCTTCCGCAACACCGACGAGATCAAGGAACTTGCCGGCTGCGATCTTCTGACTATCGCTCCCAAGCTCCTCGAGGAGCTCTCAACTACCAACGGGGATCTTCCCCGCAAGCTCGATCCTGCTAAGGCTCAATCCATGAACATCGAAAAGATCCCCATGGACAAAGCCACCTTCGACAAGATGCATGCCGCAGATCGCATGGCCACCGACAAACTCAAGGAAGGCATCGACGGATTCTCTAAGGCCATCGAAGACCTTGAGAAAGTCCTCGAAGCCCGCCTAGCAGAATTAGCCGAGCCCGCTGCAGCAGCCCGGTAGTTAGCAAATCCAACTCCTTCAGACACAAAGACCGCGCGAACACAGCGCGGTCCATGTGTCTTTATTTTTTGAATGTTCAGTTGACCGGTCCAGGGAATGATTCCGCATCTTCGTCGACGTTTGCGCAAGGCATAACGCAAAAAAACTATTTCCACCGCACCAAACGAAAATCCTCACCCAAAGCAACCTTTCAAAAAATGCTCCTGCAAAACATTTCTCACAGGGGCCCCTTCAGCACAACGGTTTCTCTGCTTTCTTTCTCTAAGGAGTAAGGAAGAGGTGAATCATGCGCAGCTTTAAATTTCTTGCACCATTTGCTCTTGCAGGTCTGTGTCTCGCAATCTCAACTCCCAAAACAACTGAAGCCCAGGTCTCCGTAAGCGTCGGTGTGGCTCCCGTGTGCCCCTATGGCTACTATGACGTTGCGCCCTACAACTGTGCTCCCTATGGCTACTACGGTCCGGAATGGTTCAGCGGTGGTGTCTTCATCGGTGCAGGCCCGTGGTTTCACGGCCCTGAGCACTTTAACGGTCACGTCGACAACCACTTCCATCCCGAGCACGGATACCACGGTGAGTACCCGCATCCTGGCGAGAAGCCCCGCTCAGGCTGGAATGGCCACCCTGAAAATTTTCACGGCAACGAAATGCGCGACGGACGCGGCAATCATCCCCGCTAAATAAAAAATCAATCTGCCAGGGTTAAACAAAAAGAGGAGGAACTCGCGGAGGGGTTCCTCTTCTTTGGTTTAATTCGTTCCTCTCACAATCTGCTGTTTGCTACTGCTGCCCCCCGGCAATCGCAATTGGACTCGAATCCACCACAGCCGACTTCACACCCTTAGGCGAAAACTCAGGCCGCCGTTTCAGGGCATACATCTTCTGGTCGGCAATCCGAAGCAGTTTGATCGAATCATCCGCATCATCCGGATAGATTGCCATCCCCATGCTCGCTGAAACTACCATCGGCTGCCCGTCCACCTGGATCGGCTTCTCCAACGCACCGCGCACTGACTCCATGAAGTGATCTAGCGACTGCCCCACATCCAGGTCCGTCGCCACAATAATGAACTCGTCCCCGCCCAGTCGCGCCAGCGTATCCGAGGCACGCACACTTCTCCTCAGGTTCCCGGCGACCTCACGCAGCACCTGATCCCCCGCCTGGTGTCCCATCGTGTCGTTGATCACCTTGAACCCATTCATATCCAGGATCAGCAGCGCCAGACGGCTCTGATGGCGATCAGCCCGCTCAATTGCCGTTGTCAGCCGATCTGCAAATAGCCGTCGATTCGGCAGGCCCGTCAATTCGTCGTGTAACGCGAGCCACTCATTGCTCGAGACCTGCTCTTCCAGCATCACCAGAATCATGCCGATCGAGATGAGCGACTTCTGCATATTCCAGATGTGCGACGCAATGTCCGCATACGCCCGGTACTGCACAATCCACGGATGGAGCAGAAGGCAGAGTGCCCAGATCACGAAGCCCGTTACAATCGCAAGCTTGCCCGTGCTGTTCCGCGCCAGCCGCCGCTGAAAATTCAATGCGGCAATCACGTACACGCAGCACAGGCTCCAGTACACCGCATCGCGATACTTTCCCTGGTGAATCAGGTAGCCCATCGAAAGCCACCCGCACACATGTAGTACCGCATATCTCCAGTTATGCCGCAGGTACAACGATGTGGTAACGCCAATTAGCAAACCCGCCGCAATTGAGGCGAAGAATGCAACCGCGGAATAGATATGCAGGCCGTACAGCGTCGTAATTGCCAACAATGGCAACGTGTTCAACTTCAGATAAATCAGGTCGACATTTCTTGAGAACGCATATCCACCCGATGCCCACACAAACACTACCCCGGCCAGCAGGTAGCAATCCATCACAATCAGGTGCAGTCCTTTGGGAGGCACTTGGTTCGCCGGGTAGAACGTATGGGCACAAGCCTCAACCAGTGTGAAGAAAAGCCCGAGCAGCCATATGTCGGCGCGCCCCTGCGGATGCCGCCGTCGCAGCAACAGCAGAATGACGATCAGGATCGCCAAGGCCAACAGATCGGGCAAGAACGAAAAATTCATCAGGCTCCATGCCTCTCAACGCTTGGATTGGCCAGCTGCGGCCCGTGAGAAGCACGTCTTCACCTTGTCGGCGGCTTTTGCTCTGGCGCCGTGAATCGTGAGATAGAAAAACTCTCATGCACCGTCTGCATTCGCAGAACGATGTCGGGAACCCTTCCGGAAAAAGCGACCGGAAACATCTGAAATAACGAGGGGTACAAACCCCAGCCCATTGGACGGGTCTTGGCCTCGAATGACATCCGCTCCTCTCCGGGAACTGGCTGCCAATCTGTCACGAGGTGTCAGACGTCGACTATCAAACAATTATCCAACATCCCGTAAAAAACCTACATGAAATTCCGCACTGCACCAGTCAATAAGCTCAGATATCTAACTGCGGATCCACGGGCCACTTACTGAAACGTTTTAAGTTACTGAACACCGCTCCCAGCGAAACGTTGTTAGTAAATCTCCTCGAACAGAGTAGGCCCTCTCGGTCGGCAAAATCATCCCCACCGCGTTGTAGAGCCACTACATCATCCGCTGAGCCGGCGAATCACCCGCACGTTCGGTCAGACAAATGGATCCTTGGTCACGTTAACGTCCGAGTGCCGAGTTTGGATTTACCACGACAAAAATAAACTTGGAAAAAGAGGAAATTTTTTCAGTGACCGAAAAAGCATGCACTTGAGCACCTACCGACAACGAAAAATGCACTAAGCCACCAGCGAAGAACCACGGTTTTCCGCTGTGGAAAACCATGAATCCCCTCTAAAAACGTCTGCTTCACCATGTCAGAAAAAACTAAAGGATGTAACGTGACAGATCCTGGTCCTTCACGATCGAAGCAACCTGCTGCCGCACATACTCTGGATCGACCACAATCACCTTCTCCGTTCCCGTAACTGTCTGCCGTTCAATCACCGGCAATGGAGGCGAAGGCAACTGCGGCTCCGATGTAAGTGGCGCCGAGGCATGCACTTCCCCCACGACGCCCTCTTCTGTAATCTCCGCCCGCGGACTCTTGAATAGGTCCGGAGCCTGGAAGCTGATCTCATCCAATACCCGCTCCAGAATCGTATGCAGCCGCCGCGCGCCAATGTTTTCGGTAGTTTCATTCACCTTGAACGCAAACTGCGCCATCTCCGCAATTGCCTCCTTCGAAAACTCCAGCTTTAATCCCACCTATAACTCCGACACCGGAAA
>Ga0206958_1080_pt3 | contig 22485 bp, 22 predicted proteins | sample Alteio_BWOrgHeat_33_FD_152968 | JGI IMG/M metagenome (GOLD analysis project Ga0206958, IMG submission 152968) | Enriched cells from forest soil in Barre Woods Harvard Forest LTER site, Petersham, Massachusetts, United States -... | ecosystem: Environmental > Terrestrial > Soil > Temperate forest >... | reverse complement strand
CGCATCTTTTTTCGTCTCGGCGAGTGATTTTTGCATGTTCTCGAACGCAGCAGCGTCTATCAGCGGGCCGATTAAACTATCCGGCTCGAGCGGATTTCCGATTTTTGCCGGCAAGGATTGATAGGCGCTTTTCAAGCTCGCGAAAAAATTTTCGTAAATCGATTCGTGCATAATGAGCCGCCGGGTGGTGGTGCAGCGCTGACCGCAAGTGCCGACCGCGCCGAACAAAATGGATGAAAGCGCGAGTTGCAAATCGGCTTTTTCGCTCACTATTACCGCGTTGTTGCCGCCGAGTTCCAGCAATGACTTACCAAATCTTTCCGCTACTTTCGGTCCTACAATTTTCCCCATCCGCGTGCTGCCGGTGGCGCTGACCAATGCGATTCTATCATCGTTCACCAGTTGCTCGCCGATTTCATGTTTTCCGATGATTACGCTGCTTAAATTCTCCGGCGTTTCGCCGCCGTTTTTTCTGTATTCATCCACGGCTTTTGCGAAAATGCTCTGGCAGGCGATGGCCGATAGCGGCGTTTTTTCCGATGGCTTCCAGATGACCGCATCGCCGCAAACGATGGCCAACGCAAAGTTCCACGCCCATACCGCAACGGGGAAATTAAACGCGCTGATGATGGCGACGGGTCCGAGAGGTAGCCAGGTTTCCTGCATCGAATGGTTTGCACGCTCGGAGGCGATGGTGAGGCCGTAAAGCTGGCGCGAGAGGCCAACAGCGAAATCGCAAATGTCGATCATTTCCTGCACCTCGCCGCGTCCCTCGGCGATTATTTTTCCGCATTCGATGGTAACGAGTTGGGCTAAAGGCTCTTTATATTTTCGCAGAAAATTCGCGAAAATTCTGATCAATTCGCCGCGCTTCGGCGCCGGAACGTCCCGCCATTTTTTGAATGCGGCGGTGCTTGCGGCGATTTTTTCCTCAATGTTTTTTTCTAAAGCTAGAACTGCGATTTCCCGGCCATCGATCGGCGAGCGCACCGGCAAATCCGCGCCGCCATATGGGCTGATATCAACACCGATTTCCTTCAATATTTTGCTGGCGTCCATAATTTAATCCAATGCTAAAACCGGATGATTCGTGGCATAAAGTTTTCCCATTTTTGTTTTTAGGAAATCGCGCAGTGGAATATCTTCTTGCCGCACGAAACCTTTCTGCGGCAGTTTTTTGGTTGCAACCAATTCCACCACGGAAACGATGGCAGCGGCGGTCGTCCAGGAGATCGCGGTGCGGAGTTTGCCGCCGAATTTTATCGGTTGGTAGTCGGTGACGAGTTCCTTCGTCTGTAATTTTCCACCGATTTTTCCCTGCACCGAGGCGTGGATGAGCACGCGGTCCTGATCGTCGGGCGGCAGCGCGTTGGCGATGCGTTTCACCAACTCGTCCGGCTCGTCGCGGAACCGGAGTTCCTCCAGCAGCAGCTTCATTCCCGCGAGATGTCCGGGGTAGCGTATGCTTTTATAATCGAGCGTTTCGACTTTGCCTTTGTAGGTTTCCGTCATCGTGCCAAGGCCGCCTGATGTGGTGAAGGCTTCATATTCGATGCCCTGGATGCGCAGGATTTCGGCGTTTTTCAGCGCGGGGACTTTTTGCGGCTTGCCGCCCTCGATCACGTCGCAATCGGCGATATATTCATGGATCAGGCCATCAAGCGACCAGTTTCCGGCATATCCCAATTGGCCGATGGGATTTTGCGGCAATGCGCCGACGCGGAGTTTTATGTGGCGCAACGTCCCGACATCGAATTTTTTGGCGATATGCGCGCCGACGATGCCGATAAATCCTGGCGCCAGCCCGCATTGCGGAACCATGCCCTTTTTCGCGGATTTCGCCATTTTGCGAATGGCTTCAGTGGTTTTTATATCCTCCGTCGGGTCGAAATAATGGACGCCGGCCTTATGCGCGGCTTTGGCGGCATCAAGCGTTAAAAAATACGGCAGGCAGGAAATCACGGCGTCCTGGCCCTTCATTATTTTTGCTAGGAAATCCTCATCTTTCACATCGCCGGAGATGAATTTTATTTTCGCCGGGGTATTTGCGGTTTTCTTAGCGTCGACACCGGTGACTTTCATGCCGATTTCTGAGAGCATCGCCGCCGCCAGAGAGCCGACTCCGCCGAGACCGAGGATTAAAACATTTTTTATTGTCATTTCCTAAGTCTTCGTCATTTCAAATAAATTCGTTGCTTGTGGTCCAAGGAATCCGCTGAATTCCTTGCCATCAACTAAGCCGCGCTCGGCCAATTCATAATATGCATAGCTCCATTCGATTTTGCCGATGGAACCATCACTTTCCCGCACCTCAACCTTTTCCATAACCGCTTCGGTTGAGGATTGGCGGAGTTTGGAGCCCTTCTCGCCCTCATATTCTTTTTTCATCGGGATTCCGGCGGCTTTCAGCGCTTCCACCGTTGCTTCTATATCCGGCCATGCCGAAACATTTTGTTTATTTATCCAGGCGGTGAAATGATTGACTGAATTGCCGTGCAATAAGGTCCAGGCGGCATATTGCGAATGTTTGTTCGCTTCCTCAACGGCTTTCCGGGCCGGAATATCCCAATGGCGGGCGAAAAAATCGACCAGGCTTTCCGTGAGAGTTTGTGCTGTATGTTCGTCGATTTCCTCGCCACCCTGCAATGCCGATAGTAATTCAAGATCGGTGGAAGTGAGCGGATCATGGGCGTTTTTCACCGCATCTTTTATTATGGCCTGTCCTTCGGCCGGCAATTTATCAACTTCAAGCTGGCTGATGAAAATCTTAGGGCTATCAGGGTTGGTTTTATGCTCGAAATGCCAGGCGGTGAGCTTTTTTTCGGTGAAATCATATTGGTCCTTCCGTTCATAGCCGAGCGCCTCGAATATCCTGGAAATACCGATAACCCCGGCCGGCTGGGTGCCTACAGCGCAATTGAAGGTGCGGAAGGCGATATGGTCGTTATGCACCGCGCCGCCCTTTTCGCGCGCCATCTTCTCATATTGCGCCGCGTAAGGCACACGGGCTTTGTACCCAGCCCATAATTCCGCCAGCAATGCGCCTAAAACCTCTGCCGCTTTCATATCTTCATTTTCTACAGAACCGCTAATATAATATCAATATGGAGATTTTATCCCACACCTTATAAGAAAATTAAGAGATTACAAAATTTTAATATTTAAGTAATGCAAGGGTAACATGAAACCATGCATTATGTGGGACGGTGATAAACCGTAATTTTAACCATCAGGAGACTTAAACCATGAAGCACTTTAAAATTCTTTCCATTCTCGCGGCAGTCAGTGCCATAACCATCGGCAGCGTTGCGGCTTACGCAGCTGACGATATGGGAGGCACCACGACGACGACGACCAAGAAAACCCAAACCAAGAAAGTTACCCATAAGAAAGGGGTTGCCAAGAAGCAAGCCGCTGCTGCTCCGGCACCTGCTCCGAAGAAGCATATGCATAAAACCGTCACCACTGGCGGCACCAAAAGCAACGTGATCGGCGGCAACCAAAACCCGCTGGATCATAACTAATCCGTTTGTTGCTTAAGTTGTGAGTTGTAAGAGTTGCAAGTAGAGTTTGTCTACTTGCAACTTGCAACTGGTACAACTTGCAACTATCCTGCGTTTTCATGCGCATCCTGCTGATTGAAGACGATAAAGAAACAGCGAAATATATAGCCCAGGGGTTGCAGGAATCCGGGCATGTCGTTGATCACGCCGAGGATGGCCGAGAGGGGCTATTCTACTCCACCGAAAATAAATATGATATTCTGATCGTCGATCGGATGCTGCCGAAAATCACCGGTCTTTCCATCATTCAGTCTCTGCGCTCGTCAGGCAACAATACGCCCGTGCTGGTCCTCTCCGCGCTCGGGCAGGTGGATGAGCGGGTGAAGGGTTTAAAGGCCGGGTGCGACGATTACCTGGTGAAACCATTTGCATTTTCCGAATTGCTGGCGCGGCTGGAGGCTTTGACCCGGCGCGGCAATTCCACCCCGGAGCAAACCGTCCTTAAAATCGACGACCTGGAGATGGATTTGCTCACCCGCACGGTTACGCGGGCGGGGAGGGGGATTCCATTGCAAAACCGGGAGTTCCGGCTGCTGGAATATATGATGCGCCACGCCGGCCAGGTGATTACCCGCACCATGCTGCTGGAAAACGTCTGGGATTTCCATTTCGACCCGCAAACTAATGTGATTGACGTGCAAGTCAGCCGCCTGCGCACCAAAATCGACAAAGATTTCAAGAAATCGCTGATTCACACGGTGCGCGGTGCCGGATATAAATTGAGTGGGTGAGAAAGTTCTAATTGCACCAGCTTCCCTGTTATGCAGGGCGTTGGGAATTCAAAAATATACAGCATGAAAAGTATATTGGTTTTTATTGTTGCGTATAATGCAGCGGCACATATTGAACGCTTACTGAAACGTATTCCTGGCCATTTTTGGCAGCGTGACCTGGGTAATGAAGTGCTGCTGATTGACGATGCCTCCACCGATGAAACGGTCCTGCGTGCGCACGATTGGGCGCAGACCCGCAACTTACCTCTCATCCTCTTTCGCAACCCTATAAACCAAGGATATGGCGGCAACCAGAAGCTTGGTTACTCCTATGCGATTGCACAAGGATTCGATGCTGTAGTGCTGCTACATGGAGATGGACAGTACGCGCCGGAATTATTAGATGCCATGGCGGCACCCATTATTGCCGGGAAAGCGGATGTAGTGCTGGGCTCACGCATGTTAAAGCTTGAAGATGCGTTAAAAGGCAAGATGCCTTTGTATAAATTGGCGGGCAATCGTATCATTACCACTTTGCAGAACCGCCTACTTCACACATCGTTAAGTGAATTCCATACAGGCTACCGTGCCTGGTCGATTGATGCGCTTAAGCGTCTGCCTTTTTTATACAATTCGCCGGATTTTGATTTTGATACTGAAATCCTGATTCAATGTGTGGATTTAGATTTAAGGATTAAGGAAATACCCATCCCCACCCATTATGGCGACGAGGTTTGCCATGTGAATGGATTGAAATATGCTTGGCAGGTTTTGTGCGCCACTGTGGTTTCCCGTCTGCAGGATTTTGGTATTTTCTACACTCCTAAATATGATTATTTAATACACGGCGACAATAGCCATTATGCGCCTAAGCTGGGCCTGGACAGCAGCCATACTTATGGTGTAGCCGCCTGCAAACCGGGTGATAAAATACTTGATCTTGGCTGTGGTAATGGGCTTCTTGTGGAGACGTTGAACGCCAAGAATGTAAAGGTTTTCGGCATTGATCGGAGAATCCCCAACGAATGCAAATCCGGCTTTGCAATGACATTGGAAAAAGATCTGGAATCGCTAGTACCAGAGGATTTGTTCAGTGGCCATATTTTTGATGTCCTGCTCATGCTTGATGTTATTGAGCATCTGAATAATCCGGAAGCATTTTTGGTGATGCTGCGTGAACGTTTTGGTGTTGAGCAGCCCAAGTTGGTCATCACGACGCCCAATATCGCCTTTATTATTATGCGGCTTAGCCTCCTGCTCGGACAGTTTAATTATGGCAAGAGCGGCATCCTGGATTTTACGCACAGACGGTTATTCACCTTCAGAACGCTTAAGCACATGCTGCAAAGTCATGGATATATAGTTGAGCGCATGGGAGGCATTCCCGTTCCCTTTGAGTTATTGCTGGGCAATACACGTCTGGCGCGCTTGCTGACACGCGTTAATGAAGTATTGATAGCTATCAGCAAATCATTATTTTCTTTTCAGATCTTTGTAGAAGCTTATCCTATGCCGACAGAGCGCCACCTGTTGGAAATCTCGGCAACGGCAGGACAGTCATTGTGGGACAGGAAAACGTGATTACATCGTTTCAACGCCTCTCCCCTTTTCAGCGCTGGTTACGCTGGGGATTGTGGCTTGTCTACATAGCCGTCATCGGCTACGCGGGAGTGCATCATCATCCTTGGTGCGACGAGGTGGACACATGGGTCATGGTGCGCGACGCTAATTTCCATGAATTTATTACCTATTTCTCCTATAGTGGCCATCCGCCTTTGTGGTATATTGCGAACCTGCCCTTTGCGCGGTGGATGGGGTTGCCTGTTGAAGCGCAAAAACTCTTTCCATTCTGTTTGTCATCGAGCATCGTTTGGCTATTGCTGTTTCGCTCTCCTTTCCCGCTATGGCTGCTTGTTCCCTGCATTTTTTCTGTGCATATGATATTCGCTTACGGAGTGCTGGCGCGTGGTTACCCACTGCTCTTGCTGCTTTTGTTCATCGTACCGATATTGCATCCCACACGATTTACGCACCCTTTTCGTTATGCGAGCATTATAGCGCTTCTTTTCCAAACGGAGGTTTTTGCCTGGCCAATAGCAGGAATGCTTACCCTATTTTTTGCTTATGATTGCTGGAAGCAGCGGAAAACCGGTATACCGGAGGCAGCAAAAAATGTGCAGCTTCAAGCCGGCCTTATTCCTATCATCTCCAGCATTATTGCGCTGGCCTTGCTGTGGCCGCATGCGGACGCCAATCCATCTCACCTCGGCCTGCATTTTCTCCCCGGTATATTCGCAACAGCTTTGATTGAAGGGTTTGTTCCTTCTACGTCTTTTGCAGGAATCAGGTTTCCGCAACATGATTCGGAGCTGGCAAACCTGATTATTCTTGTAGTAATGTCAATCATACTATCCGTTATAATACTAACATCCATCAGCCTGCAGCGTACGCGCTCGGCGTGGTTGTTCGGTGCGTGGCTAAGTGGGTTTTATGTTATCATTAGCTGCATTTATGCAGGAGCTTTCTGGCATTGTGGGTTGATCCCACTATTTTTATTATTCAATTTCTGGTTTGCGCAGGCGGACGCCGCTATCCCTCCTATCGCAGTGAAAGAAAGAGTTTCAGTGAAGTTGCCAGTTACCCGGCATGTATTATACATACTGTTAACCATAACTTACACCCTGTCTGTCTTTATAGGTATCGACGTTGTAACTCGCGATGTGCGCCACCCTCTTTCTGGCGCATCGGATGCCGCTGTCTTTTTACATACGCATGCCGCCGCTGATACTCCAATCATCTCTATCGGCTGCCATCGCGCTGTATCCGTCGCTGCGTATTTTTCGCAGGGCAGTATCTGGCTCGCCAGTCAGCAACGCTTTACCAATGTCCAACGGTGGGACTATAACTATTACCAATGCACGCATACTCCTCAGGCTGTTATGATCGAACGTTCACTGGAACATTTCAAGTCAGTGGAAAAACTATGGCTTGTATCGGCTGACGAGATTAAAAACGCCAGCGATTATAATCTTATACAGCGCTATTTTAGTCCCGGATATACCGAAAGCTACTGGATATACGAAAAGCAAAAACCCCATTAGCGCAGCGGGGATTATCACTTCTCCATCACATACACTCCTGGAGCGTTATCAAGTGATGGAATTACCCCGATACGTCAATAAGGTGGTGATCTGGGCGGGAATCGAACCCGCGACAACCTGATTAAAAGTCAGGTGCTCTACCGACTGAGCTACCAGATCCCTTATGTTTAGAAAAAGCGGGCGACTATAGAACAAGAGGGCGGCCAAGGCAAGTGCCGAGAGTTATTCAAACTCCTCGTCTTTGTAAACCCCCCAAAGGTTTTTGCGCAGGGTCCAGCCTTTTGTGCCTTCGATTTTTATCCGGCACCATTCGCGCTTGCAGGCGAGAAGCTCCGTCGTAACGCCGTTTTCCGCAAACAGCAGCGGGCGGGACATGGTATCGGCGGATTTGTATAGCGTTACCCGCTCAGGAGATGCGTTATTTATTATCCCGCTACGCCGGCCATAGAGCATGCTTTTATGCACCCAGCCCTCATCGCCGCCGATATCGCGGATTTTCCGCCATTGGTCGAATTCGGCGGTAATTTCGACCGGCATATCCTTTTTCACCAATAGCCATTTCACCTGATAGCGTGCGCCCGGGCCGGTGCGGACGTTGACTTCCGAGGATTTTAAGGAGGCGAAGCGGGGCAGGGGCAGCGGCTTGGCGGCCAGGCAATCGGCGGCGACCAAGGAAAGTAGGAGTATGAGGATGAGTCTAGGCATTGTCATGCCAGCGTAGGCTGGCACCCAGTCTTTTTGCAACGTTTTTTTCAGATACCAGCTACCGCTGGCATGACAACAATAATTTTGTCAAAAAACCAGGTTTCGTAATAATCCTGTAACATTTGTTTGCTATAAAGGGGTGTTATCTTTTTGCATGGATGTAATAGCTAACTTGATTTACAGGATGTAAATTGTATGGAGAAAGGATTCATTTCTCTGGCATTGAAGGGCTTCCCTAACGGAATCCAAGGACTTGTGGAATCAAGTCCGGGGAGGTCTCTTATGCGATAGGAGGGTGTCATGCTTGACCCCACCGACAGGCCCGACGACCTGCAATTCGTCGAAGAGGGGCCGGTGGCAGAATTGCCCAAGCCCCGGGACGCGAAGTACCGCGTCCGAAACAAGGGGGCGCAAAAAGAGCGCTCCCGGCGTCGCCGTCGCCAGCGGGAGCTGCTGGCAACCGCTAACCGGCTGATTCGTGACTTCGAAGAGAAGCGGATCAGCCGCCGGCGGTTCCTGAAGGAGATGAAGTCGGTTCTGGCCAAGATGGCCGCCGACCTCAAGCCCCCCTTCGAGGCCGTGGTCGCCGAGGTCGTCCTCTAGGGTTGGACTCTAGATGATGACCAGCCCTCCTCCTTAAGGTTACCTCTTCTCTGTATATCTATTATACAAACAGAGAAGGGGGCCTTAAGGTAGAGGGGTTTTGAAAAAAACCTCCGGAGAAGTGAAATCTTCTCTGGAGTTTAAATCATGCCCCCCGGGGGAGGGAAAGCAAACCTCCCCTCACTTTCCCGGGGCTTTCGTGGCCCTTCTCCTCCCCAGGATAGCTCTCTCTCATTTCTAGAGAGCGCCTGGGGAGGCTTTTCCTCTAACCCCCCAGCTTTCCGCAGCATAAAAATTCTTTTATATCTTTTGTTGACATAATCCCGGCTTGCATTTATAAACCGTCCTCCCGTAAAAGGGATTTTGCGGCCCTTGAAGGCTTAGCAAAGCTGTTTGACATCGTGAATATATAGCAAATTAATAAACCGTGATGGATGTATATATCATGGAACGCCTTACTGTTATCTGGCGCGCCAATGATTCTGTCGTACATCCGTCCATGAGTTTAATGTTGAACCGTTAACCGGCTTCTAAATAGGCCGGTTAGCTAATAAAAATGTGCCGATCAGTCGAAAGACTGATCAATTATAACATATGCAAGTTTAGTTCTGCATATGGCATTGATTTTCTCAAGTGATTGAAAAAAGGGCTTTGTTCGCTGGTTAATAATTCGTTTATTCGAATCATTAACTATGAACGATGAACCTTCTAATTTTAATTAGAGAAGGGCATTTGGTGGATGCCTTGGCATCAGGAGGCGATGAAGGACGTAATACGCTGCGATAAGCTCTGGGGAGCTGCGAATATGCTTTGATCCAGAGATTTCCGAATGGGGAAACCCTATCCTTTTAGGATAACCTAGCAATGAATACATAGTTGCATGGAGCGAACCTCGTGAACTGAAATATCTAAGTAGCGAGAGGAAAATAAATCAACCGAGATTCCGTTAGTAGTGACGAGCGAAGACGGAACAGGCCAGTGGTTCGTCAATTCAAACCAGAATAACCTGGAAAGGTTAGCCATAGTGGGTGATAGCCCCGTATGGGTAAATGAATTGACGAATCCTTGAGTAAGGCGGGACACGTGAAATCCTGTCTGAACATGGGGGGACCGCCCTCCAAGCCTAAATACTCCCTGATGACCGATAGTGAACAAGTACTGTGAAGGAAAGGCGAAAAGAACCCCGATAAGGGGAGTGAAATAGAACCTGAAACCAAATGCCTACAAGCAGTCGGAGGGATTTTAGATCCTGACGGCGTACCTCTTGTATAATGGGTCAGCGAGTTAGTGTTGCATGCAAGCTTAAGCCGTTAGGTGTAGGCGTAGCGAAAGCAAGTCTTAAATGGGCGATTTAGTATGCAGTATTAGACCCGAAACCTAGTGATCTAGTCATGACCAGGATGAAGGTAGGGTAACACCTGCTGGAGGTCCGAACTCACGTCTGTTGAAAAAGACGGGGATGAGTTGTGATTAGGGGTGAAAGGCCAATCAAACTGGGAAATAGCTGGTTCTCCGCGAAATATATTTAGGTATAGCGTCATACTAACACCATCGGGGGTAGAGCACTGGATGGGCTAGGGGGGCCCAAAGCCTTACCAAACCTAACCAAACTCCGAATACCGATGAGTGATTCTATGGCAGCCAGGCGCCGGGTGATAAGGTCCGACGCCGAGAGGGTAAGAGCCCAGACCACCATCTAAGGTCCCAAAATAGTAGTTAAGTTGGAAAGGATGTGGGAATACCAAAACAGCCAGGAGGTTGGCTTAGAAGCAGCCATCCTTTAAAGAAAGCGTAACAGCTCACTGGTCTAGATAAGTGTTCCTGCGCCTAAAATGTAACGGGGATTAAACTACTTACCGAAGGTGTGGATTCGCGCCTAATTATAAAATGGTTATTAATTTGTTTTTGTTAAATATTGTGCTATTAACGCACTTAAATCCCTCAGCCACCAAAAGGATAGTTTATGAAAAGGCCTGCTAGAAAAGCGGATGTTGAGAAAGCAGATGTTTCGTCTGAAACAGATGTTTTGTCTAGATACTTACTGGGTATTTCATCTGTTGGGCAATATGACGATGCTTTTCGTATAGGGCTTAAAATTGACTATTCAAGGATTCCGAGACTACAGGGTGAAGATCGTTTTGATCTTGATGGCAGAAGTGGAACACATCCAGCTATCACAAGAGTTGCAAACCAAATCGGCGCAGCTCTTAATGTAAGCTCTCGTGGATATTTCTATGGTAACTTTGATCATGGAGGTCGTGGTTACAGTGAGACCCATGGCTCTGGGGAGTTGGGTGCATTCGTTGAATTAGAAGTGCCTAATGAAAAGGTGGTTGAAGTAATGAGTACAATTCTTTCTACTATGGTTGAAAGAACAAAAAGCAAAAACAAATAAGTTAGTCGTTTTATATTTAGGCGCGAGTGGTAGCGGAGCGTTGCGTAAGTCTGTGAAGGTAAACCGCGAGGTTTGCTGGAGATATCGCAAGTGAGAATGCTGACATAAGTAGCGATCAGACGAGTGAGAGACTCGTCCGCCGAAAGTCCAAGGGTTCCTGCGTAAAGTTAATCTTCGCAGGGTTAGTCGGCTCCTAAGGCGAGGGCGAAAGCCGTAGTCGATGGGAAACAGGTTAATATTCCTGTACCGAGCAGTAGTGACGGAGATAGAAGTTTATTCACTCTTATTGGATTGAGTGGGTTGGCCAAGTCTTCCAGGAAATAGCTATTGCGCTTCGGATGTTAGATGATGGATGTTGGGTGATGGAGAATTTCTATCATCCGGCATCTAACATCTAACATCCGGACTGAAAGACCGTACCCCAAACCGACACAGGTGGACTGGTAGAGTATACCAAGGTGTTTGAGAGAACGATGCTGAAGGAACTAGGCAAATTACACCCGTAACTTCGGAAGAAGGGTGTCCGTCACTCGCGCAAGCGAGTGACGGAGGCACATAGCAGGGGGTAGCGACTGTTTAATAAAAACACAGGGCTATGCGAAGCCGATGAGGCGATGTATATGGTCTGACGCCTGCCCAGTGCCGGAAGGTTAAGTGAGAGGGTTTACGCTCTTGATCGAAGCCCCGGTGAACGGCGGCCGTAACTATGACGGTCCTAAGGTTAAACGCCTATTATCGAAAGATAATAATATGCTAGCCTTAGTAAAACTTAGCTATATGCTGGAAGGTCTGAGTATCCTGCGGTACTTATTGAAAAATAAGTGAAAATCCGTCAGGTGCAGATAATCAGCAGGAAAGGCTCGGTTACGCAAGTAATCGAGAATCCTCAGAGACTACACGCTAAGCACAAGAGTTAACTTGTGAAGATATAGTCCGAACTATATGGCGACATATAGAGGCTTAAAAAGCCCAACATGAAATAATTTACTGTTCGTTAGCCAAAAATTAACCTTTCTCCTTTATATTTAGCTTTAATGATATTAAATTCGTTAAAGTTTCATAAAATATAGAGAGGGTGATTTATGGCATCTACAACGCAACAGGCGATTATTACTAAAATGTTAAAAGCCTTTGAGGCTTATAATTTATCTACAAGTGAGATCGGTGTTCAGGTAACTATGGAACCAGATGGAAAATCCAAAGTTTATGATACTGATGCTTCTGTCGTAATCGGATCAAAAAGTGAAGGTGCTGATGCAAAAGTCAAAGCTTTCATAAAAGATTTCGAGAAACACTGTAAGCCAGCCGCTGGTTCCGACCTCGGCGCTTATAGGGCAGCGACTGCATTTAATGCTGATTCTAATCAAGTGTTATCTGGATTGGATTCGATGATTGCAGGAAAGGTACTTGGGATAAAAGTGCCACCAAGGTAAATCATGTTGTAACAAAATTGAGCGAAATTCCTTGTCGGGTAAGTTCCGACCCGCACGAATGGCGTAACGACTTCCCCACTGTCTCCAGCATTGACTCAGCGAAATTGAATTCTCCGTGAAGATGCGGAGTACCTGCGGTTAGACGGAAAGACCCCGTGCACCTTTACTATAGCTTTGCAGTGGTGTTAGAAATTAATTGTGTAGGATAGGTGGGAGACATTGAAACTTGGGCGCCAGCCTGAGTGGAGTCACCCGTGAAATACCACCCTATTGATTTTTGACATCTAACCTAGCTCCCTTTAGCGGGAGCAGGGACCCTGCATGGTGGGTAGTTTGACTGGGGCGGTCGCCTCCCAAAGAGTAACGGAGGCGCGCGATGGTAGGCTCGGGACGGTCGGAAATCGTCCTCTTGAGTGTAATGGCTTAAGCCTGCCTGACTGCGAGACTGACAAGTCGAGCAGAGACGAAAGTCGGTCATAGTGATCCGGTGGTCCCTCGTGGTAGGGCCATCGCTCAACGGATAAAAGGTACGCCGGGGATAACAGGCTGATCTTGCCCAAGAGCTCATATCGACGGCAAGGTTTGGCACCTCGATGTCGGCTCATCACATCCTGGGGCTGGAGCAGGTCCCAAGGGTTCGGCTGTTCGCCGATTAAAGTGGTACGTGAGCTGGGTTTAGAACGTCGTGAGACAGTTCGGTCCCTATCTGCCGTAGGTGTAGGAAATTTGCGAGGAGTTGCCCTTAGTACGAGAGGACCGGGGTGAACATACCACTGGTGTACCAGTTGTTCCGCCAGGAGCACCGCTGGGTAGCTATGTATGGAAGGGATAACCGCTGAAAGCATCTAAGCGAGAAACCCGCCTCAAAACTAGATTTCCCCATTAGAGCCGTGGTAGACCACCACGTTGATAGGACGCATGTGTACGCGCCGCAAGGCGTTTAGCTAAGCGTTACTAATAGCTCGATTGTTTTAAAATTTAATATCGCTTGAGAAAATTGAGTCATATGCAGGACTAAATTTGTATATAAGAAGTTGCAAGTTGCAGTAGTTGCAAGTTGCAAAGGTTCTTCATTTACTTGCAACTTGCAACTACTGCAACTTGCAACTATTAATTTGCTATATTTCACGAACACAGCCCAAAGCAAAAGCTTGTTTTGTTGGCTTGGTGGTTATAGTGAGGAGGCAACACCCGATCCCATTCCGAACTCGGCCGTTAAGCTCCTTATACGCTGATGGTACTTCGCCTTAAGGCGCGGAAGAGTAAGTCGTCGCCAAGCCTACAAAACAAGCTTTTTTTATTTTTTTTCACCTATTACCCAACCACCGCCTATTTCTCCAAGGCGATCAGCATAGTCTGAATATTTATCTTTTATTTTTTGATATGTGCGTGCCTCAGGTCCAGAACATTCTATTATTTTCTGTTCTAACACCGTTCGTATCTCATCACTCATTTTTCCTTGTGCATCAATTAAGCCAAGTTGTTTAGCTTTTTCTCTATACGAAGGTAGTTCAGCTGCATCTCCATCGTATGTTTTATCATTTCCGGTGGCAATCACATGCATTAACCACCTTTCAGCCGAATCCTGAGAATTAGCCGTAAAATAAAATTCATTTTCCCAATTTAATATTTCCTCTGATCTCGGATTCCTGGCTACTGATACCCCTTTAAAATAAGCAGGGTTCTTGTCAACATGAGCAGTATCTCTTCTTTCAATTTCTAGGAAATGTCTATTTCCTTCTGGAGATGTTTCATAAACTCCATTTTTTGCGGCAGTTATAGTTTGCAAAGTTTCTCTTAGCTTTGCTTCATCCAGGTCATGCGTAATTTTGATGTCAGTACCATTATACTTCAATGTAACTTTAGCTTCTCTATTAAGGTCACTAAACCGGATGGCAAATCGAGCAACAGCATCGTGTGCGTGTCCGGTTGGGTGAAGGATTGCGCCATTGTCAGTAGGCTCAACATAAAATGTATTATTAATATAATCAGGAATATTCATAAGTACCTACCTTTGCGATTATTGAATAATAGCTCAAAATAGTTAACAAACCGTTAACGACGCCGGAAATTCTTAGAAACCCCAAAAACTCCCTAAAATCCAACTAAACGTTAACTATTCCTTAACCTTTCCCTGTTACCATCTATGCATGTTCAACCTAACAAGGGTAACAATATGCATAGTCTGACAACCAATACCGGCGCGCATGCGTTCATTTCGGAATCGGCGAAAATAAATACGTCCTGGCCGGAAGTGCGGTGCGTGACCATTCCCGCCAACGCCAATGAGGGCATACTGATGGATATATATGCCGGCGCCGCCGCCGAGGTCGAGGGGTTGTTCAAAGAGCGCCATATCCATTTTACATGCACCGCGCATAAGGCTGATGAGGAAACTCTGAGGATTCCTGCCGCGGAAGCCGCCCAGGCGATCAAATTGCTGATGAACCGCAACCGAGAATTGGAGAAAGCCGGCTCGAAAAAATCAGCGATAGAACCGGAACTTGCCGAAGCAGTAACTGATGCGATGAAGCATTAATCTGGTCTCATTCCACGCCGTGCAGCCCGCTGGCGCTGCCGGTTGGCTGGGGCGGATTGAATAGAGGAGAAAACACTAGGGATTTGGGCATTAACCAGCCACACCACCATTACTGGTATCCCCACCCATATTTTCGCCACAATTCAAACAATTATCGGCCCAAGACTGTACTTTTTACGCGAGATAGGCTATAATAGTGACATAAATACAATATGAATTTATTAGGTGTTTTATGTATCAGGTAGATAAAATAATAGAATCGCAAACCACAATCGAGAAGGAAATTGCCGATCTCGAGAAGGAAATTGCCGATATGCGCAACGAGATCGTGGAGCGGGAAAAAAAGCTCGCGGAAAAGGCAGCTTTTCTGCCGGGTTTGATGAAGGCGAAGGATCTTTTATCATCGAACCTTCCCAACAAAAACGCGCAGGAAATTATTCCGTATCGGCCCGGGAACAAGCTGAAAGCCTATTCAAGCTATCAATAAATCTCGGCCCTTCTTTTAGGACGATTGCTCCCCATAAAAATCCCCGATGGCTTTTTCCACCATTTGTGGGCAGGTCATTTTATTGACGCCGTTGCGAAACTCCGCCGATTTGGGCAGGCCGGAGGAATACCAGCCGATATGTTTCCTGAAAAAGCGCACGCCATTTTCCGTGCCGTAATGCGATAAGGTTTCGCGATAATGCTCCAATATTATGCTCAATTGTTCATGCGGCGCAGGCCGGGATTTTTTCTCGCCTGTCCTTAAGTAATGGCTGACATGGCTGATGAACCACGGCCGGCCATAGGCGCCGCGCCCTACCATCACCCCATCAGCGCCGGATTGGCTCAATGCTTCCGCCGCATCTTCCGCCGTGACGATATCGCCATTGACCACTATCGGGATTTTCACCGCCGCTTTCACTTCGCGGACAAATTTCCAATCGGCCCGGCCGTTATATAACTGTTGCCTGGTGCGGCCATGCACGGTGATCATTTTTATTCCGGTTTCCTCGGCAATTCGCGCCAGATTCGGGGCGTTGCGGTTATTATCGTCCCAGCCGGTACGCATTTTTAAAGTCACCGGGAGTTTCACCGCTTTTACCACCGCTTCCAGGATTTTCGCCGCCTTCACTTCATCGCGCATCAAGGCTGACCCGGCATGTGAGTTAACCGCGACTTTCTTCACCGGGCAGCCGAAATTTATATCGATTAACGCAGCGCCCCTATCCTCGTTCAGCTTGGCCGCCTCGGCCATTTCTTCGGGCTCGCAACCGGCCAATTGCACCGCCATCGGGAATTCTTCCGGCAGATTTTTTGCCTTCTTCAATGAATCCCGCGTCTCCATAATCATGGCGCGGCTGGCGATCATTTCGGAAACCACCAGGCTCGCGCCATAACGCTTCACCAGGCGGCGGAACGGCATATCGGTAACGCCAGACATCGGCGCCAGGATGACGTTGGATTCCAGTTTGATATTGCCGATTTGAATGGACATAGGGGCGGAACATGGCAGAATTCCATTAACATTTCAATAAAAGCTTGACGGGCAGGCCCATTTCATAGTAAAAGCGGCGCTCATTTTGACTAAAGGTATTTGAATGGCAAATCACAAAGCGGCGATAAAAAGCATAAGGCAGGATAAGAAACGCACGGCGGCCAACCAGGCGCGGAAAAGCCGCGTCCGCACTTTCATCAAGAAGGTCGAGGAAGCGGTGACTGCGAAGAATCAGAAAGCGGCGGAAGAAGCTTTGCGTGTTGCGCAATCGGAAATCATGAAGGCCGCGGGCAAGAAAGTTTTGAAAAAAGGCAACGCCGCCCGCAAAATCAGCCGGTTATCGGCAAAAATCAAGGCGATAAAAGCGGCTTAAAGAAACATTGCTTCTTTCTAACAAGATTGAGTTTTGGTCTGCGCTCTGATTAATCTTTTAATAAATAAGTCCTATGGTCACCGATCCTAAAGGGCGCTTTGCTGGAAAGGGCACTGTTTACATCAAAGCAAGAAAAGGCTACGACCAAACCCTCATAGATAAATTTGAATCTGCGCTTGGACTCACACCAGAAGCTTCGCTTGCTGATGTGGGCGCTGGACCGGGCACCCTTGGTATAGCATTTGCAGAAAAAGGTTATAAAGTCTCTATGATAGAGCCGCAAGAAAGTATGCGGATAGAAGCAGAAAAGGCTTTGAAGGCACTACAACGGGACAATACGGTTGGATTGTCATCGGTAGTTATAAATGGCGATGCAATTGGAACAAAACTTGAACCCACCTCTGTGGATGGTGTTGTTGCAGGAACGGCAATTCATTGGTTTCCTTATCAAGAATCGTTAGCAGAATTTAACAGGATACTAAAACCCGGCGGCAGAATAGGAGCGATATATACCGGAATTTTAGATAAGAATTCTGGTAAAGGGAAAGACCTTGAAGAGTTTTTAGGTAACAAATCTCCAGAGTATCAGGAATACCAAAGATATTTTTTCTGGCAAAATGGAATGGAGGCAGTTAGTCGCTTATTTATAGAGGAAGATAAGGTAGCCCATCAAGAAGGAGTTCCAAAAAACAGAACCTTTAATAAAAAGGAATTCCTGCAATGGTCTCTCGCCAGATCGTTTGTTCCGCAGGAAGCAAAGAAAAAGACGGAGTTAATGGTGCATCTGGGTAAGTTCTTTGACGAACATAATGTAGATGGAAATTTAACTCTTACTTTCAACAGTGGTTTTGATGTTGGGCCTTTAAGAAAAACCGAGGTTATGCCCAATATTCCAGGCCCTACTGCTCCCTGGGAAGAAGGAGTGCAAAGATAAAAAAAACGGCAATCTATCTTCCGCCGCACGGCCATCATTCTTTCCTGCCCATTTTGCTAAAAGGTCAGCGCCTTTTGATGCTTCTTCCGAAGATGCGGCTGTTGGTTGCGCCTAGCTGCCGCGCTCGCCTGTCCTATCGTATATTTCTGCGCCGCGCATCGCCTTGGCGGCAATTGCTTCAATATCCGCAACTATGACCTCGATGTTTTCTTCCAACCCTTGAACCACAACATCAATTTTCTGCACCGAGCCGGGTTTCCTGAAAGTAAGGGTCAATGTATTGCGATGTGTTGCATCAATGTGGCGCTTGATCGTTATCGATTGCGTTCCACCACGATCGACGATTATCTGCCCCGGTCGCGCGGATTCGAACCAGGGGTTTCTGGCCATTTTCTTCAAAATCTCATCCGCGCCGTCGATTACCGTCGTGTGCCGGCCGGTAACCTGGTTGCCGCTGATGTGCCCCTTTTTATTGCCAAGGCCCATAGCTTTAGAGTCTTTTTAGTGCCTTTTCCAAATCACCAATCAAATCCTCCGCCGATTCCAGGCCGATGTAAACCCTAATGCAGGAACCGGTTTCCCGCCATTTCGTCGCGGTGCGGATGGAGGAGGGATCGTAATTAATTATCAAACTCTCGAACCCGCCCCATGAGCAGCCGATGGCGAAAATTTCCATATTATCCAGCATGCGGGAAATCGCCGCGTTATCATATTTTTTATCCAGCACAAATGAAAACAGGCTGCCCGCGCCGGAAAAATCGCGTTTCCAGAGTTTATAGCCCGGATCTTTTATCAGCGCCGGGTAAATTACCTTACCCACCTTCGGATGCGTTTGCAGCCATTCGGCGATTTTCAGGGCCGATTGCTGGTGGCGCTCTAGCCTGGCGGCCAATGTGCGGAATCCGCGTAGTGCTTGGTAACAGGCGAAAGGATGGACGTGCAGGCCGGTATGGCGGAACGTAGCGTTGATTTTTTTCAAATGTGGCCCACGCGCGAAAATGGCTCCCATTATAATATCCGAATGTCCGGCGATATATTTGGTTATCGCTTGCAGCGAAACATCGACGCCATGTTTATAGGGTTGAAAAAACAGCGAAGTCGCCCAGGAATTGTCGATAATAGTAACTATTTCCTCCGAAACCGCTTTCACTGCTTTCGTTATCGCCGGAATGTCCTGCACCTCGAAAGTCATGGAGCCCGGGCTTTCCAGGAACACTAGGCGGGTATTCGGCTTTATCAATTTTTTTATCCCCGCGCCGATCAGCGGATCATAATATTTCACCTCGACGCCGAACCGCTGCAGTTCCTTATTGCAAAACCGGCGTGCCGGGCTATATGCCGAATCCGTTACCAAAATATGATCGCCGGCGGAGACAAAACTCTGAATCGCCACGGCGATGGCCGATAATCCCGATGGCACCAGCACCACGCCGCCATCGCCTTCCAATGCAACCAGCGCTTTTTCCAGGGCGAAAGTCGTTGGCGTGCCGGAGATGGCGTAACTTAAATCAGGGGTCGCGGCGCCTTCGGTTTCCTCGTAAAACGCTTTACCTTTCTCGGCGTTTTGATAGGCTTCCCAGGTCGGGAAAACCACCGTCGAGGTCTGGTAAATCGGCGGATTTACCGAGCCGGAGTGGTTTTTGGGGGAACGGCCGGCGCGGGTTATCAATGTTTCTTTTTTCATAAATTTTCTGTGATTGGATACAAGGCGCTAACGCCCGTTGCTACTAACGTTCAGACCTTTCGCTGCTTCCTGCATCGTCACCCATAGTTCAAATTCCCGTGTCTCGGGGTTCATTGCATATATGGCTCGCGTGGCGGTATCGAGCAACCAGCCGTGGACTTTGAGCTTGCCTTCCGCAATCGCCTTTTGCACCACAGGAAGAGCCAGCACATTGTCTATGCTCTGTAAAAGCGATTCTTTTTCCAGCTCCTTAAGAATTCGCTCCTTGTCGCCAGTCCAGCCCTGGGCCTCGGCTTTACCCATGACCTTAGTTCGCACTTCATCGAGTCTTTTCAAATAGCGCTTGGTGTGTGGCTTATCGTCGCCACAACCATCCCGGCAGGCTTTCAAAACGGCGCAATCTGTATGTACCGCAATAATGAAATGTTTTACCTCATCGAGAGGAGGACTATCTAATAACAGTTCCAGCATCAAGCCCACGCTGTCATCCTGCGGCAGCACCACCGCTCCGGGAGGACGCTCAATAAAGGCTTCGCCTTGCTCGATTTTAATATCACTAACTGGGTCCAGCCGCGCATCGCAACAGCCGCAATAGCCAGCCCTCCTATGAAGCTGATGCGCTTGCTGCTTCTGCGCTCCGCTCTCCGGAATCAACTTTAGCTGATTCCGAAGCAAAAGCTCATTCATGAAATCCATTTTATAATATTCCTATTGCTTCACAACCACTTCGCAAAAACCTTCTTCCCCATATAAACCGCGGCATCCGATAAATTCTCCTCGATGCGGATTAATTCATTATATTTTGCCAGCCGATCGGAGCGGGAGAGCGAGCCGGTTTTGATCTGGCCGGCATTAGTGCCAACCGCGATGTGGGCAATGGTCGAATCCTCGGTTTCGCCGGAACGGTGGGAGATTATATTGTTATATCCTGCGGCGCGGGCGACATTCAGCGCTTCCAGCGTTTCACTTAGAGTTGAAATCTGGTTCGGCTTTATCAATACCGCATTGGCCAGACCATCCTCAATCCCCCGCCGGATTATCGCCGGATTGGTGACGAACAAATCATCCCCGACCAGTTGGATTTTTTTACCCAATCGCTTGGTTATTTCCTTCCAGCCGGCGCGGTCATCCTCCGCCATCGCATCCTCGATCGAAATTATCGGATAGCGGGAAACCAGCCCTTCGTAATATTTTATCAGCTTCTCCGCATCCAGTGCCTTGCCTTCCAATTGGTATTTTCCTTTTTTATGGAATTCGCTGGATGCGGCGTCCAGCGCCAGTAAAACATCCTCACCCGGTTCATATCCGGCCTTTTTTATCGCAGCCATGATGAATTTCAGTGCCTCGTCGGCACTTTTCAGGTTCGGCGCGAAACCGCCCTCATCGCCGACGGAAGTGTTATGCCCCGCCGCCAAATCCTTCTTCAGCGTATGGAAAATCTCCGCCCCGATGCGTATCGCCTCTGCGATGGAACCTGCCCCCACCGGAACCACCATAAATTCCTGGATATCGATGGGATTATCGGCATGGGCGCCGCCGTTTATGATGTTCATCATCGGCACCGGCAATAGATGCGCGCCGACGCCACCGAGATAGGCATAGAGCGGGATTCCGGCGCTATCCGCCGCCGCATGCGCCACCGCCAGCGAAACACCGAGAATCGCATTGGCGCCAAGCCGCGCCTTGTTTTCCGTGCCGTCCAGATCGATCAACATCCGGTCGATGATTTTCTGCTCGTTCGCAGGCATGCCGCAAATGGTATCGGCGATTTCGCCGTTCACCCCGGCTACCGCCTTCAACACGCCTTTGCCCATAAACCGGGATTTATCGCCGTCGCGAAGTTCCAATGATTCCTGGCTGCCGGTCGATGCGCCGGACGGCACGGCGGCGCGGCCGAAGGCGCCGTCATTTAACCAAACATCCACCTCCACGGTAGGGTTGCCCCGGCTGTCAATGATTTCCCGGCCCTTTATCCTTATTATTTCCGCCATAGGCATAAGATATGGCAAAAATGTCGCCACGGCGCAAGCCGAATCGTTTATGCGCTTAGGCATTTCATTTTTATGTTTTTATCATTTATTTTTTATGCTAGGTACGGCTTAAAGGATATTAAAAAACCAGGAGTCATAAATGTTTAAGAAATTATTTATAGCGATTTTTGTGCTAGGATTCATCGCCGCTTGCAGCCATGATGATGCGGGCAAAGCCGGTGCGGGCGGGCCGAACGGAACTGGCTTGGGTGTAGGTGGCGTCACCAGTGGGAACGTAACTCCCGGCACCGAGGATGATCTGGTAGCCAATGTCGGTGATCGCGTATTTTTTGATACCGATAGTTCGGTTTTAAACTCCGACGCACAGGCGACGCTTTCCAAGCAGGCGCAATGGCTGCAATCCAATTCTGGCTTGAATGTAACAGTTGAGGGCCATTGTGATGAGCGTGGAACGCGCGAATATAACCTGGCGCTCGGCGAACGGCGCGCCACTGCGGCGAAGAATTACCTGGTTAGTTTAGGTATTCCGGCGACCCGCGTCACTACTATATCGTATGGCAAAGAGCATCCGGAAGTGCTGGGCTCCAGCGAAGATGCCTGGGCCAAGAACCGCCGCGGCGTGACGGTAGTGAATCCGTAATCCGCAACTTATAGAAAACAAAAAACCCCGCCCATTGCAGGCGGGGTTTTTTTATTGTAATTATTACGGCAATGAAAAATTCATTGAAAATCGCCATTCTGATAACCGCTATCGCCTCCCCGGCCTTCGCGCAGGAGGTTATACCGGGAAATCCCGAGAATCCCGCCAGTCTGGAAGTGCGCCTCAGCCAATATGACGAGCAGATCCGCAAGCTGAATGGCGAGATCGAGGAATTGCGCCATGCCAACCAGCAGCTTCAGGAGAAACTGGATAAATCCAATGTTGATGCCGATTTCCGGCTGAAGGCGCTGGAGACAAAAAACGCGCCCGC
>Ga0206958_1133_pt1 | contig 22539 bp, 22 predicted proteins | sample Alteio_BWOrgHeat_33_FD_152968 | JGI IMG/M metagenome (GOLD analysis project Ga0206958, IMG submission 152968) | Enriched cells from forest soil in Barre Woods Harvard Forest LTER site, Petersham, Massachusetts, United States -... | ecosystem: Environmental > Terrestrial > Soil > Temperate forest >... | reverse complement strand
GCGATTACTGCATCGGCCAAGCCAAGGAATCCGTAATAGGGATTTTCGCCAGTGGCAGGCGCGCCTTCACGCCAGTCATGCAGGAAATATTTGCAATCGAGGCTTGCAGTTAATGTTGAAACCATTTCCGTGCTAGTTCTGCGGCTGGTGGTGATGAGCAAGGAACCGCCAGAGGATTTCGCCGCCGCCGAGGCTAGTTCAGCGAGTTTTTTCGCGTGTTTCGCATTGAACCCTTTGCGGTGCGAGCCGCCGCCGATTAAAACCGCAAATCTGGGTGTGGGAAACTCGGTGAACCGCTCCCGCCATTTTTCCGCTTCCTGTTTTAATAATTCATCCGTCACCCGGTGTGGCGCGCCGATGGTGTGGAAAACGTTTTTGCGATCCGGCGCTTCGTCATGCAAAGGCGCGGCAATGAGATCGAAATCCCATGCGGGAAATGTCGGCCATTGGATTTGCACCAGGAAAGTTTCCGGGTTTTTCGCTTTTATATAGGTTGCAGTAGCGGCAAGCCGGCGCGCCGTCGCTATCACGATAGCTGGCCAGGGTGGCTGCAATTCGTCGGGATTGGCGAGTCCAAGCGCGGTGCGGTTGATGAGGAAATTCGGCAGTTTTATGAACGGCGTGAATGCGATTTTTTTTGTCTCGAATGGGAACCCCAAAGCCTCCGCAACTCCCAGCGATTGGCTGGCATTCCCTGCCCGGTCATCAAGCAAAACCCATGTTTTCTTCTCGCGCATAGGGGCGAAGATATACCTTATCCCCCAAAGAATTCGACCTATTTTTAATAAAATTATAGAGAATTATTCGATTTATCCTTAAATAACTAGCTGTCGTTAACCTTTTATTAACCTTTGTAGGGTATATTTAAGGTTCAAAGAAAAGTAGGGATATATATGGCAAATAGCGATGAAATTGATTATGCCGCAGCGCCGCAGCCCAAACCTGGGGAGCCTGCAACTGATGAGATAACTGCTACTCCGGACCAGATTAAAAGGATGGCAAGGGAGTTTCGGAGAATAGGAATTTCGGTATCTTACGAAGATATTAGATATAGAAAAGAAAATGGTATAGTAGAAGAATACCGTGAGATAGCCAATGATAGGCTGGTGATTGATAATGAGGTTCTTGGAAGGTTTATAGAAATCGATCCCGATGCTTATATCATGGTGTACCGCCGGGCCGATCCTCGTCCGTATGAATCGTTAGGAACGCCAAGCACTTCCTTCGATATAAACGCAGTGCAGCTCTTAGCCAGGGGAATTAGCCCAGAGCAAGTTCAGAGGCAGCGGGCAAATAATAAAACCGGATTACCTGGATTATCCTAAATTCCCATTTGCGATTTTTTCCCGCAAACCCCGCATCAAATCCTGATAATATTGCAAATTATGCCAGGTCATCAGCATACTTCCCAGGATTTCGTCCGATTTTACCAAATGATGCAGGTAGGCGCGCGAGTAATCCAGGCAGGCCGGGCATAGGCATTCCGGGTCGAGCGGGCCCGAATCATCCGCATATTTCGCATTCGTGATATTGATGGTTCCCCCGCGCACATACGCCTGGCCGTTGCGGCCTGAACGCGTCGGAATCACGCAATCGAACATGTCAATTCCGCGGGCAACCGCGCCGATTATATCCTCCGGCTTGCCGACGCCCATCAGATAGCGCGGCTTATTTTCCGGCAAAAGCGGGGCGGTATAATCGAGCACGTTGAACATTTCCTCCTGCCCCTCACCGACTGCCAATCCACCGATAGCGTAGCCGTCGAAACCGATATCCACCAGCGCCGCTGCCGATTCCTCCCGCAAATCCGGGTAAATCCCGCCCTGCACGATGCCGAAAAGCGCGTGGCCAGGGCGCGGAATAAAAGCCCGCTTCGATCTTTCCGCCCATTCAAGTGAAAGCCGCATCGAACTTTCCGCTTCGTCACGCGTCGCCGGATAGGGTGTACATTCGTCAAAAACCATGTTGATATCGCTGCCTAGCAGATGCTGGATTTCCATGGATTTCTCGGGCGTCAGGCGATGCGTGCTGCCGTCGATATGCGATTGGAAAGTTACGCCGTCTTTATCTATTTTGCGCAATTTTGCCAGGCTCATCACCTGGAACCCACCAGAATCCGTGAGAATCGGATGCGGCCAATTCATAAATTTATGCAACCCACCGAGACTGGCAATTCGTTCTGCGCCAGGCCGCAGCATCAGGTGGTAAGTGTTGCCGAGAATTATATCTGCGCCGGTGTCCTTGACCGATTCCGGCAGCATAGCTTTCACCGTGGCTGCCGTCCCAACCGGCATGAAGGCAGGCGTTTTTATCATGCCATGCGCGGCTTGGATTTCTCCGGTGCGCGCTTTGCCGGAGGTTGCGGTGATTTTGAATTTAATTGTCATGACGAGAAAGCAAACATGCATCACCATATGAAAAAAAACCGATAGCGGTTTTGCATCGCATGGCGGTAAATCTCGCGGATTTTTTCGTACCCGGCGAAGGCGGAAACCAGCATGAACAACGTTGATTTCGGCAGATGAAAATTGGTGATTAGCATATCGGCGGTTTTGAATTTATATCCGGGGGTGATGAAAATATCGGTTTCGCCACTGGCTGGTTTTACCTTGCCATTTTCGTCGGCTACGGACTCAAGAACGCGAAGCGATGTCGTGCCGACAGCGATTATCCTTTTCGCATTATTGATTGCTGCCGCCGCTTCTTCGCCGATGGAAAAAAATTCGGAATGCATTTTATGGTCTTTTATATCATTGACTTTCACCGGCAAGAACGTCCCGGCGCCGACATGCAGCGTTACAAAAACTATATTCACTCCTTTATCCTTTATTTTCTGCAAAAGATTTTTGCTGAAGTGTAATCCTGCGGTAGGAGCGGCGATTGCGCCTTTCTCACGCGCGAAAATGGTTTGGTAATTTTCCAAGTCCGCAGTGTTTTTTTCTTTCCTTTTTATATAAGGGGGCAGCGGCATCGCGCCATATTTATCCAACAATTCCAGCAAGTTTTGATCACCGAAGTTGAGCAAAATCTCGCCTTCATTTTTTTCCAAAATCTTCGCGGAAAAATTTTCAGCGATAATAAATTCTTCGCCAATTTTCATTTTTTTCGCCGGTTTTGCAAATGCACGCCATAGGTTTCCCCCCTCATTTTTATGCAACGTAACCTCGACTTTCGCCGTTCCGCATTTGCCAGTGAGCCGGGCCGGGATGACTTTCGTATCGTTAAAAACCATGACGCCACCCGGCGATAAAAACTCCGGCAAATCGCGTACGGAATAATCCTCGATTCTTTCGCCTGACACCAGCAAACGTGCCGATTCCCGGGGATTAGCCGGATAATCCGCTATCAATTCCGGCGGTAGATTAAAATCGAAATCGGCGAGTTTCACTTCGCGTCCGCAGCGATTTGCATCTTCAGAATAACATCCGGATCTTTAACTTTTCCTTCCTTCACATCGCCCTTTTTTATCTTATCGACCACCGCCATACCGTCTATCACCTTGCCCCATGCAGTGAATTTTCCGTTCAGGTATTCCGCATCTTTCAGCACGATGAAGAACTGGCTGTCAGCGCTATTTTCCCAAGTTCCTCGCGCCATCGCCACCGTCCCGCGTTTGAACGGAATAGTAGAAAACTCCGCGGGGATATTTATGCCGGTGCCGCCTAGGCCGGTGCCGGTATGGTCGCCGGTTTGCGCGATGAAATAAGGTATAACACGGTGCCACGGGCAGCCGTCATAATAATGCGCGCGCACCAGCTGCTTTATGCGTTGGACATGCAGCGGCGCGGTTTCCGGCAGCATCTGGATAACCACCCTTCCGGCCGAAACGTCCATGTATATAATATTATCCAAATTCTGCTGCGGGTAATGTTGGCCGGAGTGAAACAACGAGCCGACGAAGATTACGATATTGCCGATCACGCCGACGACGAGAGTGCCAATCGCGCTAAACATTTTTTTCCACGATTGCCTTCACGGCTACGAAAACGAAAAGAAATCCACCGATGATGGCGAGTCCGCCACCGCTGAAAAACAAGCTTTTGCCTACTATGGTATCGACTGCGGCGGATGAGCCGGCAGCTTTTCTGAGCGCCCCGTAACCCCCCATTATCGCAAGCCCGCTGATGTGCATGAGCTGGCCGGTGCCGTATATTATCGGCTGCCAGGCGGCAATTTTTCCAAGGGTTTTCTTAAATCCCAGACGCGGCAGAATATCATATACCAGCGCCATGAAACTGAGTGTCACAGCCACAATCGAGCCGTGATAATGCGCCGGGATTATGGCGTTGCTGCCCTGGATCATGAAGCCGATAATTCCGCCGGCGATGAAGAGAAGCAGGGAAAAAACGATGGCGTTTTTTTCCGGCGCTGTCACCCTGGCTTTGCGCGATGAGAATAATAAAACAATTCCAGCTGCAAGCGGCGCGGTGCCAAGGCCGTATTGCATCTGCCGGGTAAAGAAATCCACGAATTCTGGGGAGTTAACCGGGTATTCAAGATAAATGAACGGTGCTGCGATCACCATGGCCAATGCGAAAGAATAAATGAAAATCGGCTGCCACGGTTTGCTTTCAACTCTGCCAACCCACAGCCAGACGAAAATCATCATCTGTATATAGGCAAACTGCAAAATATGGCCGCCCGCCCAGAACAAATTTTCGTAATAATCTTTCGGTTCCAAACCAGAATTTTTCAGTTCTCTGGCCGAAAGCGCGAAACATAGGAAGCCAATAAGGATGATGACGGCAGTAGAATATGCGGCGGACGAGCGGGCGAAATTATCATCGAATTTCCAAGAAAATCGGAAGCTGCAAAGGCATATTACTGATTGCAGTAGCGCCCCGGCGGCAAAACAGGCAATACCGAGCATGAACCAGATATTACCGAGGATTGGGATGTAATTATTGGTGTAGGGAACGGATTCTGCGATGAATGGGGAAACTGCGATAAGTATGGTGCCAAAACTGGAAAGATAAGCAGCGCCCATGCTGAAAAAATTCAATTTAACATCGCTGCGGAGCGAAAAAACCAGGCAACATACCGAAACCAGCCAAATCAAAACCGACATATTGACGTGAACGATCAGCGCGACCGCAAAAATATGATCGACATCGAGCAGCTTTTTAAAAAAAGAATTCCTTAAGCAAACCGAAGGTAGGGCGAAAAGCCCGGCCACACCCAGCGCAAATACGGCGTTATATAACCAGAGACGGGCAAGTTTCACGGTGTTACGGCTGGTGGGGGTAAATAGTAGATAATCGTTTCCAGTCATCGAAATTTAAGTTATTTTGCGGTTCAAAAAAAGCAAGGTATCACGTTTGTTAAATAAAGACAAAAATCATATTTCGATCTGGCTTTTTACCTGTGCTGCTATGGTTTTCCTGATGGTGGTGATCGGCGGGTTGACACGGCTTACGGAGTCCGGCCTCTCGATCGTTAGCTGGCAGCCGATTAAGGGCATAATTCCACCGCTTGGGGTTATTGATTGGGAGAATCTTTTTGCTGCTTATAAACAAAGCCCGCAGTATCTGAAAATAAATTCTGGTATGAACCTGGCGGAATTCAAAAATATTTTCTGGCTGGAATATATCCATCGTCTTCTGGGCCGCGTTATCGGCTTGGTTTTTATTATTCCGTTATTATTTTTTATCGCCACGAAAAAGATTGGGAAAAATCTGGCGATAAAACTTTTCTTAATCTTTCTACTCGGTGCGGCGCAAGGATTGATCGGATGGTACATGGTGAAAAGCGGGCTGGTCGATAATCCCACCGTCAGCCATTACCGGCTGGCACTGCATCTTTTCCTAGCTTTCGTGATTTACGCGCTGCTTTTTTTGCTGGGGTTGGAAACACGCTGGAATGTCATCCTGAGCGTTAGCGAAAGATCTAATAAGATTCTTCCCCCGGGTCAAGCCCGGGATCAGAATGACAGATGGCTCTCCCTCTTCATTACCTTTCTAATCCTGTTCCAGGTGGTGCTCGGCGCACTCGTATCAGGAACACATGCTGGGCTTATATACGATGATTTTCCACTGATGGGCGGCCGCATCATCCCGGAGGATATTTTTTTCCTGCACCCATTTTGGCTGAATTTCCTTCAAAATCCGGCGGCAATCCAGTTCCAACATCGGCTGATGGCACTCACCCTGTTCATACTGATCTTTATTTTTCGGCTGAGAAACCCCGGGGATAAAGGGGCCGGACTGCTGCTGGCAGTGGCGATTATCCAGGTCCTTCTCGGGATTTTAACCCTGGTGCACCACGTTCCGATAGTCCTCGCTTCGGCGCATCAGGCCGGGGCACTTATATTATTCTCGGTTTCTCTGTTTATTAATCACCGCCTATATGTTATAAGCGAAAAATCATGAATTACGAAAAACATTTTGCCCAGGCTCTCGTGAAACTCAAAGCCGAAGGCAATTACCGGCAGTTCACCGACATCGAGCGTATCGCCGGGAAGTTCCCACTGGCGCGCGATCATAAACGTGGGCGCGATATAATTCTCTGGTGCAGCAATGATTACCTCGGCATGGGCCAGCATCCAAAAGTGGTTGCGGCGATGGTCGAGGCGGCCCAGAAAATGGGCGCTGGGGCAGGGGGGACGCGCAATATTTCCGGCACTAATCATCCGCTGGTTCTGCTCGAAGCCGAGCTGGCGGATTTGCACGATAAGGAATCGGCTCTGGTATTCACTTCCGGGTACGTGGCGAATGAGACTACGTTGGCGACTTTGGGCACGCTATTGCCCGGCGCGGTGATTTTTTCCGACCAGATGAATCATGCTTCGATGATTGATGGCATCAGGAAATCCAAGGCTGAGAAGCATATTTTTCAGCATAACGATCTGGAACATCTGGAATATCAATTGCGGCAAACCGATCTGGGCCGCCCGAAAATAATCGCATTCGAATCGGTTTACTCGATGGATGGCGACATTGCGCCGATCAGAGAAATCTGCGATCTTGCCGATAAGTATAATGCCATGACCTATCTGGATGAAGTCCATGCCGTCGGCCTATACGGCAACAAAGGCGGCGGAATTTCCGACCGGGAAGGTTTGAACGGGCGCATCACTGTAATCCAGGGGACGCTGGCGAAAGGATTCGGAGTCATCGGCGGATATATCGCCGCATCGGCTGGTCTGGTTGATGCAATCCGCTCATTCGCACCGGGATTTATTTTTTCGACCGCTCTGCCGCCCGCTATCGCCGCCGCAGCGCTCGCCAGCGTCCGGTATTTGAAAGGTAGCAACGCCGAGCGGGAAAAGCATCAGGAAAACGTTGCGAAGATGAAAAAAATGCTGATTGCAGCCGGAATCCCGATAATCAATACCGAAAGCCACATCATCCCGGTGCTGATCGGCGATGCCGCTTTAAGCCGCGAGGCATCGCTCAGGCTGCTTGAGGAATACGATATTTTTGTCCAGCATATTAATTACCCGACGGTGCCCAAAGGCAAGGAGCGCCTGCGCATCACGCCGACGCCGCTGCATAGCGAAAAGATGATGCTGGATTTGACGGAAGCGCTGGGGCTGATATTGCCGCAATTGGCGGTCCGGGAAGCGGCGTAAACCTAAAACACCGCGTCATTCCCGCGTAGGCGGGAATCTCTCAAGGTGAACACAAGTGTAAAAAGAGATCCCCATCTGCGCGGGGATGACGATTATCTGGAGTAGAACTCAACCACCAGATGCGGTTCCATAATCGCCGGATACGGGATATCCGCCAGCGTTGGTGTGCGGACGAAAGTGCCTTTCAGGCCGTTGCCCTCGACTTTGATATATTCAGGAACTGAGCGTTCCGGGTTTTGCAGCGCTTCGATGACTATCGGGATCTGGCGCGATTTTTCGCGGACTTCGACGGTATCGCCTTCTTTCACCTGATAACTCGCGATATTCACCGATTTGCCGTTCACCAGCACATGCTTATGGCTTACGAACTGGCGGGCGGCGAAGATCGTCGGCACGAAATTCATGCGGTAAACCACCATATCCAGGCGTTTTTCCAGCAGGCCGACCAGGATTTCCCCGGTATCGCCGCGGCGGCGCAATGCCTCGCGGTAAGTCGATTGCATCTGGCGCTCGGAAATATTGCCGTAATAGCCCTTCAGCTTTTGTTTGGCCTTAAGCTGGGTGCCGAAATCGGAAGCTTTTTTGTGCGCACCGGATGCGCCATGCTGACCCGGCGGGAAATTTTTCTTGTTAACCGGGTCTTTTGCCCGGCCCCAGAGATTGACGCCCAAACGTCGGCTGATCTTGTATTTCGCTTGAATTCTTTTCGTCATTTTACCCTATAAATTTCTAGCGGAGGCGGCCAATATAGCCATAACCGGTAAATTGTCAATAACTTACTCTTGCCTGTTTGGGATATTTAATATAGAACTGCCACTCTTTCTAGAGCGGCCCATTCTTTCGTAATATTATCGCGGGGTAGAGCAGCCCGGTAGCTCGTCAGGCTCATAACCTGAAGGTCGTTGGTTCAAATCCAGCCCCCGCAACCACTCAAATCGAACCGTGAACCGGCTACGCTGCCCAGGATTGCTCGGGAATCATTTTTGACTTCGGCCTCAAGATGGCCGTCCCTTGGGTGCAAAACGATCTTTCCGCCTATCAAACTTTTGATTAAATCCTTAGCGGCGAGCATACGCTCTGGCAGGACTATTTCTAGCTCAGATACCGTCTCACGGTAACGGTCAAGGGCACGCGGCAGGATGGCTGATATATGGAGATTATCCGATTCCTCTATTTTTACTTCCATCGTATTAATCCTGGCCTCGACCGTCTCCATTTCTATTTTCGTAGTCGGAGTGATGATACCGGCTTTGATGGCGGACATAATATTATCGCGCTGTTTTTTCATCGAGGTTAATTGCTTCTGCAAATCCTTAAGATCGCTCTTGGCCATTTCCTGCTGGATTAGCCGCTCAGCTTCATTCTTAAAAGCATAGAACGCTTTTTCCGACATTAATTCTTTTCTGATATTGTCGAGCAAGCGGCTTTCTACGGTATGGCGGGAAACGGTAATTTTATTGGAACATACGCTATTTCCCCTATCCTTATGAGTTGCGCATCCATACCGATTTTTCGCGGTGACAACAAAACTGCCTCCGCATTCGGCGCAAAACATCAGGCCGGAAAATAAATATCTCTGGGCCGGAGCGCTTTTATAGGTTGAATTATGAACATTACGGTTATTCTCCATGCGCTTCTTTACTTTGTCCCACAAAGCGGCGGGAACTATGCGCAGATCGGGCGCTTCAACCTCTATCCATTGTTCACGAGGCCTGGTGCGGGAAATTCTTTTCCCGGTTGCCGGGTTTTTCATCCATTCGCGGCGATTCCATATCAAATGGCCCCTATACATTTCATTTTCGAGGATTACTTTGATTGCGGAAAGCGCCCAAGTGCTGCCCCGCGACGATGGTATCCCATCCCTATTCAATCCCGAAGCAATTTCCCGGTAAGTGTTGCCAAATGCATATCTTTCAAAGATTTGGCGTACTACAGCGGCCTGATCTTCGATAATCTCATATTTTACGGCGATAACCGCCGGGCGGCCATAGCTGTCCTTCTTGCCGGGATCTTCTATCGGGACGTTTCGATAACCATAAGTGCGCCCACCGCAACTGTAGCCTTTCAGAGCTTGGCCGGTTAATCCTCGGTGCGTTTTATCTCTTAAATCATCGAGGTAAAGTTCATTCATTAAACCTTTAACGCCAGCATGTATTTTATGACCTTTGGAACTGGAATCATAACCTTCCGAAACTCCGACAACCCTGATGCCTTTAAAAATCAAGCGGCGTGTGACTAGTTTCATTTCGACATCATCCCGCGACAGGCGAGATAAATCGTCAAAGAGCAGGACGTTGAATTTGCCCTCTTCCCCATCGCGCAACATCTGTTGATATTCTGCGCGGGCACTTGTCGCTCCGGTGAGTGCATAATCCTTATAAATGCGAGTAATAGAAAGGCTTTCACGCTCGGCAAAGCGCTGACAATTCCGGATCTGATCGTCTATGGAAGTCTCGCGCTGTTTATCGCTGCTGTATCTTGCGTATATTACTGCTTTCTGCATCTGCTTTACGGGCATTGTAAATTTCTAATGTTATAAAGTATCTTTCCACCTCTATCTCCGCAAGTATCTTAATCAAGCTATATATTTCCGGCCTTATGGCCTCTTTTACTGGCTTTTGCATATCCCGCTCTCGTGATTTTCGAGCCAATAAATATGCAATATTGCAGATATTGTCAAGCTATAGAAAGCTTATTTACTACCTATTCATTAATAAATTTACTGAGGAGCCAAACAGCCTTCTCCTTATCCAATGATACCCTCTTCGTTTCCTTTTTATTCATCGCAACCATATGATAAAGCTGGCTAATAAACTTAGCATATTGCTTTGGTTTTAAAGATACATCGTATTTTTTGCACAATACATCGGCCTGCATTTGAACTAAAATAAAAATATCTTCATCTATGAATTTTTTATCTTTTCCGCTCTCTACATAATTCTCGTAAGACTCAAATCCCGCCAATTTTGAGACCTTGTTTCTGGTGCCGTGAGATAAGTCAGGTGCCATTTCATTGCTGATATATCGGGTCAAAGTGGTATTAGCTAAACCCGCATCAGTGGCTATTTTAGAATAACTTAACCCAGTGATTTTCTTTACTTTTTCCAAAAACTCCAAAGTATTTTTTCTTTCGTTTTTCATAAGCAATAATGTGAGCATTTATACATATATGACTATAAGCATATTTGCCCATGCTTGTCACTGGATTTGTACATAAAGTAAGTGATATAAGCAAATATGCTTATGAGATATTTCGCAAAAACCAAGTATTTTTGAGCAAATACGCTTATCTATTATAGAGCAATTAATCAATTGCTTAAACAAAGAAAGGCAGTTTGATAATATGCAGTCCTAAACCAAGCGAAGGACTCATCGGCGACCGGTCGACGACTAGTCGTCGAAAGTTGTTGCAGAGGGAACAGGAACAGTAAATGTAATTTAAAACCTTAAACAACCTTCCACCATAACCGCGCGCGGCTTTTCGCTTGTGGATAACTCGTTGCTCCAGTTCATAACCGGTTCAGTACCGGTATCGAACTGGTTCACAACCAGTTGCGAACCGGTTGTTGAATTTCATTTCAGAGGAGGAAGGAGGAGGGAATAGTAAAAGGAATTTAAAACCTTAAGCAGGATTTCAGTATCACCACGCGCGGCCTTCGGCCTGTGGATAACTTTTTTGGCAAATAAAAAAATGCTTGACCAGGCAAATTAGCATGGTAGATTCGGCTCATGAAAAATGCAAAAAAGCTTAGCAATGGTTCGTGCAAAATGGCAGAAATGCAGAAAAGAAGGCGGCGGGGGTGGGTTAAGACAGTGGCGCAAAATCTGGGTTTAGGCGAGGTTTTTAATGGAAAAAAGGATTTTAGAAAATTTATAGGCATCGCGGCTGAAACTCTGAGATGGCTGAATAAAACGGCGCAGATCTTTGCCAAACTGGAAATAATCTCGAAGGATTTGAAGATAAAAAATTCTCATAGAAACGCGTCGCTTTTCAAATTGATGCTGATCTCCAATATTGGAAAAGCTCTCCTAGACCGCCTTTCCTCTGCAAACCGATATAATTTTTTGAATGCAAACCAGGCGGAAATCTTTGCATATTCTTTGAATCCCCCTCGTAAAAATTGAATATTTTATGGCGTGAGAAGGGGGATGCAAATTGTTGATATGCCTAAATATTTTAGTAGTGTCGGAAGTTGGTCAGCTATCGGTGATTGAAGCTACGCCAGTTGGCTTCTCCATTGAACGCCATCAATTTTCGCTATGTTTCCGGGCAGCGCTCCATTGTTTCCGTGAGCAATGCCGACCCCATTTTTCTCGCTTCGGAAGCCGGAACCGGAGCATCAAAGAAAATCCAGCTACGACAGTGCCAATTTTAGATCGGCATGTTCAAACGCCGATTCCATGCGGGTTATATCTTTTGAAGTCAAGCCGAGAGCGCTCGCGCGGACGCGCCAGCCGGAGGTGGCATGACCGACCTCGGCAGCGATTTCTCTGGCATCCGCCGCTTTAAGCCCGAATCTCGGCGCTACTTCAAATGCCAACGCCAACGAAGCAGTGGTATCGGCTTCGTCGATGGCCAGGCTTAAATGACGTGGCTTGATATCGGTCGGCATTGGGTTCAGGTCATAGGCGGGCGAGAATCTCCAGCCGCCATTTGCATCATACAAAAATCCGTGATTACGCAGATGGTCATCCGTGTTGGAGATGAGAATATTGAATACGATGCGCCGCCATAATTGCCGCGCGTCCTCCTCCGGCCGTATGCCGTGCATGCGCAGTGCATCCACCATTTCCAGATAACTATGCTGCTCATTATCCATCGCCCCCAGCATGCTCATCGCGGAGAGAAATGGAATGCGCACATCTCCATTGCGATCAAACCGGCGCAGCAATAGCACGCTCTTGCCTTCCACCTGCTCGACGCGCCATTCCGGTACCGGAATGCCCGCGCGGCTTGCGAGATCAAGCGCTACCGCCTCCCACAGCGTCACCGGCCATGTATCGTCTCCTTGGGGGAATTTAGCGATGGTAAGCAGCCCATTTCGATCAATCACCGATGCTTTAGGACGTGCACCACCCAGCGACGAGCCGGGTGCAAGCAGCAATTGCAGATCATTATCCGTTTCTTCATTTGCCGCGACATGCATAGCTGCATTCAGCAATTCACCCAGACGAACCAGCGGAGGAATAGCGGTCACATTCTGCGGTGCCAGAAACTCTCCGCCTTCCTGTTCAGTAAAACGGAGAGCGCCCTGACGGTAGATATCGCCGACACCCAGTAAATAATCGGATTCGCTCAACGTGCGTGGCGAGCGCACTTCTTCGCGTGCCTTGCGCTGTTCCTCGCGCTGGATTAATACACGCCCCCAGCGATCCGGCGCGGAATCGCCCAGGCTTCCGAACAGGGAACGACCCGCCGGTGTATGATGCGGCCCCGGCCCAAGTGTAAGCGCCGGTTCCAATGCAAACTTACCCGGATGCTTGAGCCAGCTCTCATCGTATTCGAAGCTGGCGCTTTCCTTGCCCCTGGCATAACGTGTCCATAAGCGCCCAATGAGATGTGGCACACCTTCCAAATCGACATAAACAAAAATATCGCGCTCCATTACTTCACCTCCTGACTGGTGTGTGCGCGGTAACGTATGCGTTTTGGCAAATTCTCTTCCTCAAGCTGTAGCCCCAGTGTGTCGCTGCGTACATCGGCAAGCTCGCCGAGACGTGACGTCATGCCGAGAATAAATAATACCGTCGCGTAAATCCCCAGTGACACGCCCGGATCACCCTTTTCGACCTTACCGAACGTCGTGCGCGTAATAAAAGCACGCTCCGCCATCAGAGTCATCGGAATGCGACGGCGTAGGCGTGCGGTACGAATGTCCTCGCCAAGCTTGGCTAGTGCCCGTTTGACCGGAAGCGGCAATGGTGGTGTGGTGCGCATAAATACCTCAATGTCCATTACTATAGACTATAAGCCTTATAATGTCTATTATAATATACATTAAGGACTGACTGCCGAGAAGTGGTCAATTCTTTATATGCATAATTTTTACCGTTTGGTAAAACACTCAATGGATCAAGCTGAAGCCATTTTGGCGCAGATACCATATAAATGGTCGAGTAACACCTCTATTTTTGAATAATCATAATCCCCCCTTGTTTTGCAAGGCCGAGCGAGAGAAATGAACATAACTTTCAATATGTGACCAAGTCTTGGAGGAAATAAGTTCCAAAATGGGAATGGGATAATTTTTACGGGATTTTTACTCGACAATTAAAAGTTGTGTCACCATTGTAAATTCAACTAAAAATTTAGGAGATTGATAATGGCCCGGCAAATTTCCCTGAAAAAGCGTTGGTTCATTATTTACTCTGCGGCATTTCTATCATTTGTTTCTATCGATTCCGCCATTGCCCTTGAGGTGCCTTCAACCGGCGGCACGACCGGGGATTTTAACCTGAATACCAGCGCCAACGTCACTTCGGGAACCGATACCAACACCAGCAATACCAGCACCCCTACCGTCGTCCTCAACGCAGCAAGCAATAACAATACTCTCCAAGTAAGCGGCGGCACTATCACCTCAACGGGAACGGGCGAAACCAGCATCACCACATCAACCAATACCACCGCTAATATTACGGTGGATGGCGGCACAATCACCGCCGCGCCCGGCGATACCGCGATAACCACCTCGCATAATCTTGGCGAGATTTCCGTCACCTCCGGCAGCGTCCAGGCGACCGGCACCGGCACTGCCATCGACCTTACCGGTGGAACGACTACCGGGATTAATGTCGGAACTTCCGGCACCATCAGCGCGGTAAACGGCGATGCGATAGAAGTGAATGGCGGTTCTGTCGCCGTTACCAACGGCATCGATAATAGCGGGCATGTCACCGTTTCGGGTACTGGCGATGACATACTGGTTTCTTCAAATTTGAACGCGAATATAAATAACACCGGCACCGTCAGTTCGAATACCGGCGCTGCCATCGATATCGCCGCCCCTGTGACCGGTACCATCACCAACAGCGGCACTATCGCATCGAATAGCGGAACGGATATAGAAATTCAAGGTTCCGGCAGCACGCAAGGAATAACCAATAGCGGCATAATCGAATCCACCACCGGCACTGCTATCGACATTGCTGCTCCTGTGACCGGCACTATCAGCAATACTGGTACTATCGAGTCGGGCGGCAGCGCGGCAACTATCGAAGTTCAAGGCTCCGGCAGCGCAACTGGGATTACTAATAGCAGCACTGGCATTATCAGTTCCAATAATGGAATTGCCATTGATGTCGCAGCCCCTGTAACCGGCACCATCACTAACAGCGGTACCATTGAGACAACCGGCACCGGAACGGCTATCGAAATTCAAGGTTCCGGCAGCACTACGGGAATTACTAATAGCAGTACCGGCATCATCGAATCTACCAGCGGCATGGCTATTGATGTCGCGGCTCCGGTGACAGGCACTATCAGCAACAGCGGCACGGTCAGTTCCACCACCGGAACTACCATCGATGTTGCCGCCCCTGTAACGGGTACTATCACCAATAGCGGGACTATCGAATCAAGAAGTGGAACGGACATTATGATTCAGGGTTCCGGCAGCGTAGAGGGAATTGCCAACACTGGCACCATCAGTTCCACCACCGGAACCGCCATTGATGTTGCGGCTCCCGTAACTGGTGCTATCAGCAATACCGGAACCATTGAATCGGGGGGAGGTGCGACGACTATAGAGATTCAAGGGGCGGGCAGCACTACTGGAATTACCAATGGCAGTACCGGAATAATAAGTTCCAACACCGGAACGGCAATTGATGTGGATGCCCATGTAACAGGCACGATAAACAACAGCGGTACCATCGAGTCGGTAAGCGGAACGGATATCATGATTCAAGGCTCCGGCAGCACGCAAGGAATCACCAATAGCGGTATTATCGAATCCACCAGCGGCACAGCGATTGATGTTGCGGCTCCTGTGATGGGAACAATCAGCAATACCGGCACTATCGAATCAGGTGGGAGCGCGACGACTATAGAGATTCAAGGGTCAGGCAGCACTACGGGAATTACCAATGGCACCACCGGCATAATAAGTTCCAACACCGGCACAGCAATCGACATTGCCGCTCCTGTGACGGGAATAATTAGCAATAGCGGCATAGTTGAATCCACCAGCGGAACGGATATTAGAGTCGAAGGTTCCGGGAGCGTCGTGGGGATAAACAACACCGGCACCATCGAAGTGGGAGGAAGTGGATCAGCTATCCAGGTTCAAGGTTCCGGGAGTGTCGGAGAGATTACCAACGGCAGTGGTGGGGTTATCAGTTCCACCGGCGGAACTGCCATCGATGTCGCTGCTCCCGTCACCGGAACTATTACGAATAGCGGCGTTATCGAATCAACCAGCGGAACCGATATTAGAATCGAAGGTTCCGGCAGCGTTGCCGGAATCACCAATAGCGGCACCATCACCACCGGCGGCACCGGGGCGGCAATAACAGTTGCGGATGATACCAGAATAGCCGGAGGAATAATCAACACCGGCACCATCAGCAGCACCAACTCCTCGGCAGTTGCCATTGATTTGAGCGGCCAGACCAGTGCCAGTAATTCTATCGCCGTAACCAACAGCGGCACTATCAACGGTGAAGTGAGGCTCGGCAATAACGATACATTAACCCAAACTGCCGGTTCCATAGGCAGTAACGGTGGCACCGCGATACTCGCAACTTCGGGGAGCATGGAAACCGTGAACTTGAACGGCGGCAGCGTCACCGGCAATATAAACTTGAGCGGAGCTACCAATAGCACAGTCAATCTCGGTGTCGCGCCATCATCAAATGTCACCGTGAACGGCGGCAATATAGCGGCAGGTGTCATCGATGTAAAAGCCGGAACTGCGAATGTCGGCGATTCCATAACATTGACCGGTGCGCAGAAGACCGTGACGATAGAAAACGGCGCGACGCTGAATTTCACCACCAGCAACACCGACACATTAACCAGCGTTACCAACACCGGAACGGTCAAGGTTGATGCCGGAAAGGCCGTCACCCTTACCGGCACTTATAACGCCACTGGAACAACGATATTGGCAATAAACAGCGCGGCTTCTCCCGGCCAAATCCTGACCACCGGCGGCAGCGCGATTACCTTGGGCAATAGCACGGTGAATGTTGATGTTTCCGGTTTGACGGGAGCGATTAACCGCAATTCCCCCATCGTTTTGTTCGATGCCAAGGCCGGGAGCGGTGCTATCAGCCAAAATGGGGTAAATGGCACCTTTGCTTTGAATAGGCTGGTAACCGATAGTTCATATCTCGTCGATTTCCAGGCCAAGATTTCCGGCAATCAATATCTGGTGCAAGCTGTCACCGGCAATAGCTTCGCTTCGGCGGCAACCGGCAACAATGCTCCCATAGCTGGGGTTCTTGATAGAATCATCGCTGCCAATTCCGGCAGCCCTGCAATACAAAACCTCATCGGGAATTTTGACAGGTTTAGCGATGCCAGGAGTGTAAATGCCGCGCTTACCACGCTCCGCCCAAATGTTTCCGGCCAGACTACCACCGCTCTCCTCACCACCCAGGATGCGGTGATAGATACCATCGAAGGACGGATGGAACTTGCCCGCGACGATCTAGTTTCCCAGGCAAGAAATCTATGGGGCAAGGTTTTCGGCATTTTCAGTGACCAAGGGTCAAGGAACGATGTAAGCGGTTATCGATCAACTGCCGGTGGTATCACATTCGGGGCGGATGAGGCACTGGATAAATGGAGCCGGATTGGCACTGCATTTTCCTACGCCAATACCGGCGCTCGCGGCAGCGGCGATAGCGCCAACATCAATAGCTACCAAGCCTCGCTATATGGAACCCATAATGTCGGCAAGATATATTATCAGGGCGTGACGGCGCTGGCCTATAACAGCTATAATAACGACCGCACCTTGTTTGATAACTCGGTCGCCAACGGCAAATACGGCGGCTGGCAATATACCGCGAAAGGCGGGGCGGGCTATAATATCGATACCGGTAGTGGCCTGAAATTAACCCCATTCGCGTCGATGCAATATACTTTGCTCACCCAGGATAATTATACCGAAACCGGCAGCAGCGGTGCACTACACGTCAATAATAACGACATAAATATCCTAAAGAGCGGTTTAGGAGTCAGGCTCGCCTATCCGATCCTGGATGAAGAAGGTGTAACCTATAATCCGCACTTATCCGCCGGATGGTATTACGATCTCATCGGGAATGACGCGGTTGAAACCACCGATAATTTTGCCGGTACAGCCGGTACTTTCACTGCCAACGGCACCCGCCTACCGCGCAACTCCTTCAAAATGGGCGCCGGGGCCGACCTCATCGCCAAAAATAATGTAACCTTATCCCTGGATTACGATCTGGAGACCTGGACAAGCTTCACCGCCCAAACCGGAACGCTTAAAGCGCGATTCGAGTTTTGAGGAGAATTGAAAACTAGACTCATACTACCGACCAGATGCTCCAGAATTTGATTCTTGAATAGTAATCCAGCCTAAATGCTTATTCCTCAAACCTTTTGAATATTTCCTTTAGCTTTTCGATCTCGCGTTTTCTATCCTTGGTTTGCCCAGCTTCAAAGGCGTTAGTGACACAAGAGCCAAGATAAGTTTCCAGTATATTTCCTTCAACTGATTTTATAGCTGCTCTGGCTCCGCGAAGCAGGCTTAATATATCAGGGCAGTAACGGCGTTCTTCTATCATGCGTTTTGCCCCCTCTAATTGACCGATGGCGCGATTAATACGGCCTAGTTCGCCACCGTGATAAGGATATTCGCAGCAATCGGAATTGGAAGTTTTTTTAGTCTTTTTTGTCATAATAATTACCTATAAATATGGTGCGATGAATGCGAAGAAGAATCCAGTTAGATACATAGTCAGGGAAAATAAAAACACCCAAAAACCTATTCTCCTGGTTCTACCACAAGCCTTCGCCATTGCCGGGTCGGAAGGGCAAGGGGCGTTGCGGCTCATATACCGGGAAACGCCTGATATGGTAAGCATAACGCCAGCAAATATAAACAGCGGGATTTTATGCGCTGATAGCCAAATTAACTGCGGCACCGCGCTAACTAATCCGATTAATGCAGCACCCGCACCAAGCATCACGAATAAAGCTGGAAGAGCGCAGCATATCAAGGTACTGAAAGAGCCGAATAGTGCAATTGTATGCAGCACCTTTTTCATTATTTGCCCCTGACAATATTTGTGACTTGATAACCAGAATCAGTAATCAGTTTTGTTACTGTTTGGTCGTCCAGCTTTTCACTTGGCTTGGTAATAATCGTCACCAGCTTGTTTTCCAAATCTACATCAATATTGCTGACCGCTGATATTTTCTTAAATGTTTTTTCAATGCCACGGGCACAGAAGGCGCAAACCAAACCATTCACCGAAACCTTGATAGTATCGGCAAAGGCCGTGCCGGAAACAAAAGTTATAATCATTGCGGAAATCATTATTAATTTTTTCATATATCCTTCTAAAGCTGTAACTCCCAATTCACCATTAAAGTATTTGCGCTGCTATATCCGGCCTCAAGAAGCATAGTTTTGTAAAATAACCTAACCAGCGGAGTCACCACTACCTTATCATCTTTGTTTGGGTGATCGTCCACTTGCAGCATGAACCAGGTGGCTACATCGTTATAATTAGCTTCGTATGGTGCTATACCTACCCTGGTTCTCTGCCAGATTGAGCTTTCGATACTATCGGCATACATGGCCCTAATTTCATAAGAAGTGAAAACCCGGCGCGTTTCGTAATCGGCCATGAAATCTGTCCAGGCCGCGCCTCGGTTTTTACTGCCGTCTATCGCCACTCCGGCCCCGGTGGAATTAAAGATATTCGCCTGTCCATCCGGCAAGTTCCAGCGTTTGATTAGGCTATTAAACTCTGGGCCGTGTTTCGAATATAGCTTGCCACCTTCTTCCCATTTATCATACCAACCAACGGCAAAGTCAGGAGTAATCGTATAATCAGCCGATATAGTATGCCCGGTTTCGTCATTTTCCTGCATCACCATAATGCCATCCACATAGGAGATAGGCTTGGCCTCCGCCATTGCAGGGGCAAGCATGGCAATTGCATTTGCTAATTTTGGAGTATGGTTTTCAAGTAATTATTATCCCAGCCTGCTTTTTTACGTTTGGCAGATATGCCTATTTTGGTTGAGGATTCCTGTTTTAGGAGGTTCAGGGCGATTCGTTTGACGATGCTTAAATTCTCTGCGGCATTGCCTGTTCTGGAGCGGTTAAGGTCATCGGCGAAGCTGACGTCCAGGGACCAATGGAGGTTGATTTCGATGTTCCAGTGTTTTCTGACGCCGCGCATAAAATCGTCGATTTGCTGATATGTGAGGCTGGTCAGGAAGTAGCGCATGGAATGGGTTGTTTCGTTGTTCACGGTTCGTTTCACCTCGCACATTCCTATACTTCGAAGGCCCGGCCATCTGGCATCGAAGGTCCATTTATCCTTGCAGGATATCAAGGTATATCGGCGCTTCTCTATGCGGCCATGATCCTTTATCTTCTCAATCTTTTGCAGGTGATGCATATTTTTATATTGGGTTTTTTCACCCACGGTAAAAATAGCGCTGACATTATCTGCCAGGGTCGGCTGGTTATCTTTCAAGGTTAAAATATAATCAGCATCTCGTTCAATAATTTGTGTCGCGATCTCTTTCTGGCATCCCATGGCATCGATCGTAACTATCGCGCCTTTCACATCGATCATGCCGAGTAATCTTGGGATGGCTTCAATCTCGTTGGATTTTGCTGAAGTGCTTACCTGACCAAGTAAAATACCTTGTTCACTTGCCCATGCGCTCACCATATGCAATGGATTCTTGCCCTTGCGGCGGTTATGTGAGCCACAGGATGTCTTGCCGTCTATCGAGATTATCTCCTTGGCCTCTATCAGGCTAGACAACGATTTCGACCACTCGGCAAAACACGCTTCAAACTTCCCCGAATCAAGAATCGCAAACACCCTGCCGAAGGTGTCATGCGATGGAATCCCGCCCGGCAACTCAAGAAACCCCTTAAGCCATTCTTCCTTGCTCCGACCAAAATTGCTAATCTCTACCCAGTTATCTGCCCCGCAGATAACCCCAAGAATCGTTATCGATAATATATCGCTTAATTTATGCCGAAAATTACGGTCGGTAAATCGCGGTTCCTCTAAATCACCAAAATAACCCAAAAATCCCGCAGACAGCATACCTTGCTCCCAATTATGTTAAACATAATCAGAAACATATCGCTATATCGCTAATCCGCAAATGCAATTGCCATGCAGGGGCAAGAGCCGCAATAGCCGGAATAATAAAAACGCAACGGCGCAGAAATATACCCATACAGGATATATTATACCCCTATGGGATATATGTCAATAAACAGTCAGAGAAAACTATAAAAAATAATAAATATTACCGTGTTCCAATGCTAGAAGACCTCCTACGACCCAATGCAGGCTCCGCGAAAAATATTGTGCATTACAAGTGAACGACTGGCTGATATTCACCTTAAACAATTCCGGTGCGTCACTCCCACGATTGGGAAAATTCCTCATTTTGGAATGCTTCGGCAAGGCCGGTGAGTTGCTTTAATCGCATTACTTCATCGGCATCCATGCCAAGCTCCTTAGCGATTTTTTCATCATGCCAGTTATGTTTTTTGAGGAGGCCGACCAGCCGCACGGAAAGGCTGGTTTTATGAGTACCGCGCGCCATATTATGCCGGACGGTGGAGGCAATGCGATCATCAATATCTTTATTAAGCTCGACCACCGGCACATATCCCTGCAAGGAATCGGCTACAGGCGGATATAAGCTGATAACCTGTGTCCGGTGGAATCCATCAATAATGACATACCTTCCCTGGTCGTTCTTGGCTGCAACGATAGGCATGGTGACGCCGTCCTTTTCCATCGACAATTCGAGCAGTTTCATTTCCGGTGGCGCGACTTTGTTAGGATTGTAGGTATTGCTGTGAAGCTTGAGGAGCGAGATTAACTTTACTGCCAGCACCGGATGGTTAAGCGCCACCATATCCTGTAATATATCAGTCATTTTATTGTAAATTTCCGCGCGTTCTTTCAGCGGCAGGCTCTTACAATCCTGGAAGTATTCAATAATGTTCAGTGGAATCATTACCGGCATTGGTTCAGGTTTTTTAGTTTCCCTCCTGGTCGCTTCTCTTTTTGCTTTTTTATCTGCCGTTTTGCTTATCTTTTTTGTCATCTGGCCTTTCTTTTCGATCTGGTATTAATATTATCATCATAAAGCGCAGCCTGTAGCTGCCTCTCATATTGAAACCTAGTTGCACTGAAAGACAAGCCATAACAATGGTAATCGTTTTTCAAAAGCACTTTGCAGATACGCCGCCATGAAGGGGCTTTTTTGGTTGATTCGAGTTTCGGATCGGCAAAATCGGGAATACTTCTATATCCCGAATCTTTCGCGGCTTTGCGCCACCAATTTAAAAACTTAAAAATCCTTTTCCGGTAATGCTCCGATATATGCGGCGGCATAGATTTCAACAGGAATTTGGCATAGCTGCGGTAAGTATGACCGGGCGGCAACAGCACCTTCCGATTTCCAAGGGCTATGTTCCCAGAATAGCGATTGCCGAAATTTGCTCCCTCTACCCGCGCCACCACTTTTGCCCAGGTTTCTGGCTCAAGCAGCTTGAACAGGTAAAGCCCCTTGCGCTGGTCGTCGCCGTAAGGCTGGCAAATACGCATGGCTTTTAATGTCACCCCGGCCAGGTGCATCAGATCGTAAAGTTTATTATAGCGATAACCGAACTTGCCGGTGGCGATCCTACGGCTTGCATGGTTGCCATTCGTACCGAGGAAAGCCTAAACCGCTATCGCACTATCAAGAGCATGAAAAAAGTGCGCTT
>Ga0206958_1132_pt1 | contig 22612 bp, 25 predicted proteins | sample Alteio_BWOrgHeat_33_FD_152968 | JGI IMG/M metagenome (GOLD analysis project Ga0206958, IMG submission 152968) | Enriched cells from forest soil in Barre Woods Harvard Forest LTER site, Petersham, Massachusetts, United States -... | ecosystem: Environmental > Terrestrial > Soil > Temperate forest >... | reverse complement strand
GGAGGATGTATGTTTCGACGTAGTGCCGCAGCATGCGCTCGGAGAGGAAGACAGCGTGGTCGAGACATTCCTCGCGGGCACCACGGATGAAGCGAAAACAACGGTAGAAGCAGTATCGTGAATCCTCATTACCCTGCGCTGACTTTGTGCGCAGTACGGGTCAGTCCCCGGCTTCACTTGAAATAACTTTTCCAGACCGCAGCAATATTGTAATTACGATATCGCCCCAAGAGCCTCCCCCTGAATAGGAGACCTCAATCTCTTGCTTAAGAAGCAATTTGGAGACATCAATCCCGTTGCAAATAGACTTCGACCCATCCCATTTTACTCGCCCTTCTAGATGCTTTGAAATTTCTGCGTCGATTTGTGCTTCATTATCTTTCAGCCAACGAGGTACGTCAATTACATGTTTAAATAGTGCTGTATCCAGCACCTCATTCCGCACATCAAACTCGTCATCACCTATCGAAAAGCTCCACACGTTCCATTGACTATCAAATGTAGCTACGATACCTTCGTCGATAACCGTCGGGCGTATAGTCTTAACTAGTCTTTTCTTTTTGAAAGGCCACATATCTCAATATCCTATTCACCTTGAGTAGTAGATCTTGAAGGAGAGCATTTCGTCAAAGTGCACAGGATATCCTGAATGCTAACCACCGAGCCGTGGCTGTGCCAGCCGAAATGCCGGCGCCATGCGCTCTTGCTCGTTCTTGGAAATTCCCAATCGTGTCGCCAGCTTCGGCCAGGAACGCACGACCTTCTGCATCCTGGCGATCTCCAGGGAAACGGCGCCTTTGTCCACGCGGAAATGTGCCGCGACCCCGGCGACGAGGTCGAGATCGGGTGCGTTGTCCACCTCGCTTATATTTAGCTTGAGGCCCTTGCCAGACGGATCTGGGTTCATGTCGTATGCTGGTGCCAGGCGCCAGCCCCGTCCAGGATCGAGCAAGAAGGCGTGATTGCGCAGATGGTCGTCAGTATTCGACACCAGCAGATTGAACACAATGCGCCGCCACAGTTCGCCGAGATCTCGGTGTGGTTCAGATCCTTGGCGGATGATGACGTCGGCCAGCTCCAGATAGCTGGCGCCAGTGTCAGCCCCGTCTCCATCCTGGTGACCCGTCAGGGTCATGGCTGATGCCATATGAAGCCTTCCTCCGGAAGCGGTACGGTCGAAGCGTTTGACCAGATAGGTGTGACGAACGCTAGCGAAGGTCCGAGCCCACGACTCGGGGACCTGGACTCCAGACGCTCGTGCGAGTGTGGTCGCCAGCAACTCCCAGGCGCCCATGTCGGTCGTATCGCGGACGCTGGGGAATTTCGCGATCCACATGGCTCCGCGCTCGTCGACCACGCTCGCCTTGGGTCGCGCTCCTCCTAGCGATCCACCCGGTGCGATGAGCAGACGCAGCCATTCGTCAAGCTTGTCTCCATCACTGGCATCGTCCTCCACTGCTCGGCATGCCGCTTCCAACTGCCTCAGCCTCACCATGGGTGGTGCTGCGCGTTCGTCATCGCTGCTTAGCCAGGCTCCGCCCTCGGGTCGGCGCAGACGTATGCCTCCGAGACGGAAATGGTCATGTACGCCCATGAGGAAGTCGGACTCGCGCAAGCGCTCTGCGGTGGCTTGTACTGCCCGTCGTGCGCGCTCCCGTCGCCGTTCCATGAGCAGGCGTCCCCAGCGGTCAGGGCTGATATCCTGCAGCAATCCGAAGGTCTGACGGCCGGACGACGGATAGTGCGGGCCAGGCCCCCAGGGAATCTGAGGGTCGAGGTCAACTGTGGTCAAGCCGGCATCTGCGAGTGCGGCTTCGTCCCAAATGACGCTAAAGATCTCGCTCGCTCCCGTCGGTTGGGCCTGCACGCATCCGAGCAGGGCTGGTCCCTTCAATCCTTCCCAGTCGCCCATCAATTCCAGTAGGAGCCGGCCACTCATGGCCTGTCGACCAGCTTCAGGAGGTCATTGATGTGGATTGGCACATTTTTCTGAATCCGCTCGTGTTTGCCCCGATGGTGGGAGGCCTGCGTCGGTTGCTGGCTGGCCCCTGCCCGGAGGGACGGGTTCAACTCCGGGCCCGAGGCTGGCGGCCTCGGGGTCGCCGTTAGGCGATTACCGACCCGTTTCTGGCTCGGCTTGGTCGGTGCACCGAGACTCGCATCCTGGAGGGCGCGGCCGAGGTTATCCGCCTTGGCATCCTCGTCTATACTGACGTCTAGGCCGAGGACATGCAAGACGCCGACATAGGCGCCCATGGTCGCGCCCGGCGCTCCTTGCTCGATTCGGCGCAGCGTGAAGGGCGTCATTCCAGCCCGCTGTGCCACCAAGGCTGCGGTGAGACGCCGTCGGCGTCGCGCCAGGCGGATCCGCTCACCCAGCCGCTGGAGGGTGCGGAGTGCCTGAGGAGGGAGTTGGGCGGTGGGCCGTGCCATTTATAGCAATATAGTGACATAAATATTCAGACAATGGAATTTTAATGACAGATACTGCTGCTGCCTCAGTCCCCCGCTGTCCAGGGGGCAGGCCAGGCAGCCTGGTCGCGGCCTTCCGCGGCCGCAAGCCCTGAGGATTTAGATAGGCGGCATCACGCAGCTCCAGTCTAGTCTTGAAATGTGATGCGAAAGATGCACTGAACCTGCATCCGCATCTATGAACTTGGCGATCCACAGCACGCTCAGGAATTCCTGGTCAAGCGCCTGCGCAGAAAATACCAATGGCCAGAATTGGCATCGTATCATCGGAAACTGCTGGAAGCCATTCGTGCCTACGATGGCCTATGCCCTGCAATGATCCACATTCACGACAAGCTCACCGGATCACGTGTTGGCGATGAAGAGCTTTTCAAATAACGGTTAAGAAATCTACGGTCGAACGCAGAAACTTAAAACTTGATAAAACATCCGTCTAATAATAATCTGTACAAGCTGTGATTCCTGCCGGTATTCTCAATGCAGGCGATGGCGGATGGGCATTTGCATCACTGGCTCGCGAACTATCGGCTGCCCTTGGCATCCCTACGGTGACTGAGCCGGCCATGTTTAATTATGTCCTCATGTGGGAAGGAGACATGGCCACGATCAGAGAACGCTCCTTTATTCCACCTCAGGCAATCGAGACCGCTTCCGACAAACGTCTAGTCGCAAAGGCATTCAAACACGCCGGCGTTCCCTCGCCGCAGACACATCTAATCGATTTCGGGGATATAGATTCATTTCTGAGTCTGAATACTGGCCGATGGGTATTGAAATATCCTATTGGATGCGGCGGAGCCGGCCACCGATTCATTGCCTCCATTGCGGATATACCGAAGAATTGGCCGATGCCATGCGTAGTGCAAGAATTCATCTCCATGGACGAGCCCAAGGTTTATCGCATCTATTGCGTGAACGGTCATCTTTTCGGGTTCAATTTGAGACTCTTTCCCATGGGAACCAAGTGCTCACCTTGGGTAGCTCATGCCCGAGGTGCTCGTTATGTGCATGGAGCAATCGCACCTGCGGAGGCTATGAGGGTGGCGGCAAGAGCATTGCAAGCTACAGGCCTTTTTTCATCCTTCGGCTGTGTGGACTTGCTGCAGCAAAGGGATGGCGGCTGGTTGGCCTTGGAGGTCGGTACAGATGGCATCTACAACTTCGTCGATCGTAATTTTGATTCGCCGTCATTGAGGAGTGAAATGCTCCAACGCCTCAAAATTGCATTCTGGAATGGCCTGGAAAAACAATAAGACGATGATGCACCCATTTCTTCTACCCGAGGTCTCCTGGATGATATCGCGCCCCCTCGCTGTCGTCTTTGCAAAGCACCTCTGCAATGTCTGAAGGTGTTGGATGGACTGGGAGCCCCAGGCTGGTTCATCAATGAACCCGGGGTGTTGGTCGTGCTCATCTGTCCAGAGCATTGGTACGAGGAGCATGCACGTCTCATGCGTTGGGTAAGTCGCTCTGAACCGATTCAGATCATCGAATCACGGAGGTCGGCTTCACTGCATGGATATGTGGAAGGCCAAGACTGGCCAATGATCCTAGAGAGAGCTGATCCTTACTTGAAACGCTTACCAGAGTCGGGACCGTTATTTGAGGAATGTCTTGATGAATTCCTATGCTTATATGGGAAAAAAATTGGAGGATTGCCCTACATGATGCAGCATGTAAGTCCCCTACCAGCCCGACGTATCTGGTCGAAGCAGTGCTTGGGACGCCGGCAGCGTTGGTACTTCGTGGGCCAAGTCACTGGGTGTGAGGACTTTGAGTTGGGAGACGGAGGTCTGATCTACTTGTGGTTGGATCAGCTGTCAGGTGAAGTCTCCTCGCAAGCCGAGTGCTTTTAGAGAGCATCGCAGATGACGAAAACGCGGGGACAAAAGGGCGACGCCGACGTTAACATATCCCCCGCACAACGGAGGTCACTGTAAGTACTGTGAGAGCAATGACTTAATGGCGACCTGGAAGGGACTTGAACCCTCGACCTCTGCCGTGACAGGGCTTAGGACCCCATATTTTTGAGAGTTCGGTTGAGTACAAATATTCATAATTTGCGGCAAAACAGCAAATTATGAAAGTCATGATTGTCATAGATTGGTGTTGCTTCCCGCAATATGCCGCAATGCTTTCCTTGGAGAATTAGACCCTCGCTGCATCCCGCAAGCGTCTCTCAGGAGGAAATCGGCATGGCTCGTAAGTCGCCCCTCGGCATTAAAGGCAGTTCAGTGTGGTGGAAAAAGGACGCTGGCGGCAAGGCCGTTGTTGCGGTCGCCAGGGTCCGGGACCAGAAGGGGAAGGAGCAGTCGCAGTCGTTCGTCGTGACCAGCTGGCGCCGCGATGGCTCCCCCATCATCCCCGACGCTGCTACCGCTTGGGCCGAGGGTCAAAAGGAAGCCTTCGTCAAAGGGGTGACCACAGCAGGCTCGGTTTCGTTCCAGGCATATGCTGAGACCTTGGCTGGCAATCTAGAGCGTATCGGGGTATCGTCGGGGCGGATCGCGTTTGTGCGTGCCATCTCCAAGGGGCTAGAGGAGGAAGGAATCCGGGACATGAAGTCAGATGCCTTTAGTGGTCGGCTCAGCGCTTGGCTGTCTGGGCTCAAGTCCGGGTGGTCACTGGCTGCAGATGCCCCTAACCGGCGGAAAACCTCAAGCTTTTTAGCGGCGCCAACGAAAAACAAAATTCTGATCGTTGCAAAGCAGGTGACGGGGCTAGCCGTTCTGAAGCGCCGACTGGCATTTGACCCGCTCGCAGAGCTTGAGCCTTACAAAGAGGTTCGAACCCAAAAACCCATATTCAACATTTCAGAAATCCGACAGATGGTCAGCGATGACGCTAGGGACCATACGATACGCAAACAGGTCGAGCTAGAGGCCGCGATATCTGAAAAGGTTGAGGAGGGCGCACAACGCATGGAAGCGATTCAGGCGGTAGCCCAGGAGAGGGGACAGCACTGGACCACGCTTTATAATATTCTGCGCAGAAATCCTGAGGCCGACCCGTGGTGGCTAGCTTGTTGCCTGTTGGTCTATACTGGTTGTAGGGCAGATGAAGGAATGCACTTGCGCTGGCAATGGGTCGATTTCGATGCACGCATTATTACATTAAAGCTGGCTGACGATTATAAGTCGAAGTCTGATACTGAACGCATAATCCCATTAGAACCAGAATTAGCAGACATTCTAAGGCCAATTAAAAAGGCATCAGGTCATATACTCCCTCCTGAAATTCGTGCGGGTGGCAGTGGAATGCGTACCCTCGAAAGCGCTCATGATGGCGATGGCGCAAAGGATTACACCGGAGCCTTCAGGCGATACATGCAGCGGATTGGAATTGATATAAAGGACAGGACTGCGCACAGTCTTCGCCATGACTATATCTCCATGAAGTTGGCTCGTGCCGATATGAATATTGACCGCCTTCGTAAGGTTGTGGGGCATGAAAGCTTTAGCACCACAAAGGGGTACAGCACGCTTTCGCAGCATTTCGAGGCTGAGGTTGATCAGTGGCCAGATTCGTCGCTTTGGTTAAGACGGAACATTTCTGTGAACAGGAAATGAGAGGGGCATATGAAAACGAATGATCCCGCCAAGAAAAATGCAAGAGAGCAACATGCTGAGCAGGAGTATCGGCATATTATAGAATTAGCTGGGCGTGAGACGACACCAGAAAATCTTCGAATTGCGATGTTGGCAGCAGTAACATCTCTCATAAAGGCGTATCGGGAAGATATAGTAGTGGATTTTATGGACATTCAAAAACTCGGAATGGCCCATCAGCGTGCAATTGATACCGCCGATGAACCGGAAAGGCAGGCTGTAGACAAGAAAAGAAAGGCAACTGCATCAAGTGCCGGGCACAAAAGCTATGATTCAATGCAAGGCTGTCACCTCACAATTGCAAATTTAATCCATAAAAAACGATTAGATAATATCAAAGATAGAAATAATGACGATCCTCTTAGAGCGTGCCATGATTTGTATCAAGAGGGGCCATTAGAAATCATGAGAACATTTCGAGGAAGGAAGAATTCTAGGTACTGCATCAAAACATTATTTCGCATTTATTCAAAATATAAATGGCGTTTCGATTCGTGCAGACGAAAGATAGCGGGAATGCCGGGCCGCTTACATAGGTAGTAATTGCAGACATCAATCCATGTTCAATTGGACAAAGAAGGTCCTCCGTGTGTATAGTGCAGCTAGGAGCCGCGCGCTATGCCAACCAATCGCGATAAACAGACACCCACTGATTTAGCCCTAGGTTCATTTATTGCAGCAATCAAATCTGAAATATATCCAGAGATAAGGGCATTTGTGCAGGCTGAGTTTAGAGCTGGACAGTTCGTAACTCCATCCCCGCCTACTAAACGGTTGTACAGCTTACGGGACTTGGCGCTCCGCTACAAAGTAGGCCGCTCTCAGGCCTCTGCGGACATTGCAGCTGGCCGTCTCCGCGTGGTCGAAAGGCGATGTCGCGGAGGACGTATGGGAAAATTCATTCCTATCGAAGAAGCTGAGCGCCTATATGCGGGTGTTCTCCGCTAAAAAAACCGCTTATTCGAGTTTTCGTTTTCTTGTCGGCGACAAACCCGGTGCCAACAAAAAAGCGAGAGCCACCCTGCCACAGGTGGCCCCCATTATCATAACACCAAAGGATCTAGCCTTGGCAGACATCAATTCTACCGGCTTACCTGAAATCTCAAGTGATTATATGGCGGAATGTCTATGACATTCAACCCCATATTATCAGGATTTCATGGCGCAAAAGGCACGACTCCGACTGACGTCAGATTGGATAGTGTCGTAAAATTTATCCGTTCACCGAAATCGGCTAGGCTCATAGATGTTATTCGAGCGGACCTGAAAGCTGGACGGAAAAAGGAGGCGGATGAAAAAAAAAGACGCTTACTGGCAATAATATTTTCCGGAAGATATTCTAAACGTTCGGATAGAGATTGGGTCACATCGTCAGGTATTATATGCTGCGATCTTGATCATATTCCTATGGACCAACTTGAGTCCATTCGAGCACAGCTGGCAGCGTTTAAATGGGTTTGTTTAATTTTCGTCAGCCCTTCCGGGAATGGGCTGAAAATTTGCGTTCGAGTTTCAGGACTCAACGAAGCCAATGCATCAGAATATCTCAAGGCATGGAAAGCGGTGACAAAATGGCTACACACGTTGAATTTGGTCAATGACCCTTCAACTAAAAATCCAAGTAGGCTCTGCTTCCTCAGTCATGACCCGCGGATTTATCATAATGAAGACCCAGAGCATTTCCCGATAGAGACATTTTCCGAGCAAGAAGGGGAGATAGGCCAGGTTTCAGCCCAAATGGCAAGAAGCGACGAGAACATACCGCTCGATTTGCCAGCTTCACGTTTCTCATTTGAAAACATCGCTAAAAATTCCGCCCCAGCCGTTGAAGGAGAAAATGGGGATCCGAGTACTTTTTCAATCTGCTGTAAGGCGCGCGACATCGGGTTGTCCGAAGAATGCACATTCGATATCCTTGAGGCGCATTGGAATCATCGCTGTAGACCACCATGGCCAGAAAATGAGCTTCGGCTAAAGATAAAAAACGCGTTTCGGTATGCCCAAAATCCATCCCCCGGCAGTGAATCTCCGGCTGCCGATTTCAAGCCGGTCCTCCAATCAGAGGAGAAAAACGCAGCGCTAGAATTAGCAAAAAAATCTAGCCCATGCGCTTTGAACGAGCTAGGGAATGCAGAGCGACTTAAGCTGCGGTCTGGCGATAGGCTTCGATATGTTCGTGATCGCGGAGAATGGCTATTTTGGACTGGTGTGAAATGGAGTAATGAATATCAAGACGCAGTCGAGCGTTCTGCGATGGCCATGGCACGAGCAATTGATGATGAAGTTATTATAGAGCCTGACGATAATCGACGAAAAGAGCTGAGGTTACACGCTCAACGTTCACAATCGGCGCGGGGGATTCATGCCGCCTTAGATTTATGCAGATCCTTGAAGGGCATTTCTATAAACTCCGATCAATTTGATACGAATCCGTGGTTACTCAATTGTAAAAATGGTACACTGGATCTCAGGACCGGTGTATTGTCACCTCATAATCGAGATCAGCACATTACTAAATGCATTGCAGTAAATTATGATCCTGATGCACGTAGTCCAATATTTGATCGATTCATGGTCGAGTCAACAGGAGGAGATGCAGACCTTGCAGAATTTATCTGCCGTGCAAAAGGATACTCGCTAACCGGATCAACCACAGAGGAACGACTATTTTTTCTGCATGGACCTGCAGGGTCGGGTAAGTCCACTCTGGTAGAGGCAATCAAGGCAGTCCTAGCTGATTATGCTCGGACGGCTGACTTCGCCGCATTCGTGCAAAAAGCATTTTCTGGACCAAGACCTGATATCGCTCGTCTTGCAAGCGCTCGCTTTGTACTGTCGATTGAAGTAGACGACGGTCAAAAATTGGCAGAAGGTCTCGTCAAAACGCTAACTGGTGGCGATGTGGTCACTGCGAGAAAGCTATATCAAAACGAGTTTGAGTTTAAACCGCAATTCAAGTTATGGCTAGTCGCGAATGATAAGCCGAGGGTGCGAGACTCCGATTCTGGAATGTGGCGGCGAATACTTTTGGTTCCCTTCGAGCATGTAGTACCACCGGAAAAGCGAGATCCGGCAATCAAGGCTGCGCTTACTGATCCCACAATTGCCGGTCCGGCCATATTGGCATGGATGGTACGTGGCGCTCAGCGCTGGCTTGCCGATGGGCTCAAAATTCCGACGTCGGTCGTTTCTGCCACAACGGCTTATCGCCAAGAAATGGACCCGCTCAAGACGTTCATCGAGGATAGATGTCATTTGGGCACAGAGCCGCAAGACTTTATTCAGATCACTTATTTCCGCAGTGCCTATGACACATACTGCCGCGAATCGGGACAGCGCTTTCCGCTTGGCCCACGTGAATTCAATAAAAGGCTTGAGGCCAAAGGATGCAAACAAGACGGCAAATGGATCGATGGGAAGACTCGGCGCTGTTGGATCGGTGTTCGATTGCTGCGTGAGGATGAATCGCCTGTGGCCAGTTCAGACCAAAATAGCCCCGTCACAGATGATTTCTGGGGTGGGGATCAAACATGACCGCGCTAATTGTCCATTGTGTCGATCATATTTCCTTACGGGTCTTACGGGTAAGACTGGTAACTTTTCCTTATACGCGCGTTTATAGAAAGTTTACTGTCTTACCCGTAAGACTCGTAAGGATTTGTCGTAATTCCCAAGCTCTTTTCATCCAGGAAGTCCCCTTCGTCGGGGTCCTTCCTGGGGGGTCAAAGCAACAGGTGGCTCTGCCACGGAGTCTCCAGAAAAAATTTTAAAAAACTATTTTTCTAATAGAAGCAGTACCGACATGGCGTCTTGGAAATAACATTTGTATTTTCGAAACCAAACCTCAGCAGGTGTAGATAGGGCATAGAAAATGTCAAAAAATGAACGGTTTATATTCCCTATGCGCCCTAGGTGTCCCAGCTGTGGCGGATCAGACGTAAAACGTCAGGGGTCGGCAACAAATGGGTACCGACGCTGGACTTGCCGAAATTTCGGGTGTGTGAGCTTTCTCGTGCCGCCCTTAGTCCGAATTGAGACTGGCCCCGATGGAATCGAACGTCCCATTATGTAAATCAAAGAGTCACCATGACTCGGTTCTCGAAATTTAACTCTACAACATAAGCTAACCAAATGACCAAACCGAACCAAGGCATTCACGACTCCCTAGTCAACCAATTACGCCATTTTGACAAGCCATCTGAAAAGGTCGATGTCCTTAATAAACAACTCCTCAATTGGCGGTCAATTCTGGAACAAACCAAAGTAGACCTGTCTGTGGCAAAGCAAAAAGCCAGCGAGGCCGTAGCGAATTCGCTCATAACTGGCGGGAAGCAGCAAGGCCCCTCGGCTGAAATCCATAGGGCTCAAGCTGAATATGATGGCGCAGCTGCCCTTGTCGAGACTGCCGAAGCGATTCTTGCTCAGTTAAAGGTCGAGCACTCAGTGGAAATATTCGAAGCCTTGAAAACCCAGACTGGTATTATACTTAAGGAGCAATCGGACCGGGAACGCGAGGCCATGGCCATGCAGGTTGTCTCGGTGCGTATTCTTGAGCAGTCAATGGAGGAGAATAATATCCGGGTAATTGCAAGAGATAGCTACCTGAATCTTCGGTCACTGATATTTTCTGCGATACTGCCTGAATTAACGCTAACCCTCCAGGCCATTATCAAAACCACTACAGACTTGATGGCGAGCGAATTCGGAAATGCACCCCAGCATATGCTTCATGGTATAGCCGCTGGTCGCTTAGGGCTAAAAGGAACGTATAGCAACCCGCTCCCAGCATTTCCCATTGATGAGGCAGTATGGAAAACCATTTACAGCCGATCAGATATTATTTTAAAGGAGCTTGGCCATGGAGAATAATCGATGGCTGTTAAATAGTGGATCTGAGATGATGCTCTCAATTCCTTTGCTACGTGGTTCTGATGAAAATGGAGATCCACTTCCTATTCGTGCTGTAATAGACTTGGCTTCATTACATATGCCGGTTGGTCCAGTCGTGGCATTGAAAGATCACGATGCAGGAATGCCAGTTGGGAAATGGTCCGATTTTCGGAAAGATCAGACAGGATTGTCCGCTTGCCTTACTCTGGCCGAACCATCCACAGAACATTCGCTACATTACGTGACTGAGATTGCAGATTTACTAGCTGCAGGCACCCCGATCCAAACCAGTGTAGGGGCTGAACCAAGTAAAAATGGTAGGTGGGAATTCGTGCCACAGGGGAAAGATGTTAGTGTTAATGGAGTCACTTTTACCGGAGGAGGCGAAGCGCCGTTATATATACTACGGAATGGGCAATTGTTTGAGTCATCGTTGGTCATTTTTGGAGCTGACGACACAACAGGTCGATTGGTCGCCTCACGTCTAGCGGAGCTAGGGCTCCAGCTAAAATCCCATATTGCCAGAGCTAAGGCTGCCGAGTCAGAGCTATTTGCAATTCGCACTCGTCCAAAATCAGTCCTTGAAGCATTGAAAAGACTGCATCTTAAAGGTTTTGCCGCTGGGAAGCTCAAGCGAGGCTCTCTGATTCATGACGAAGCGTTGAGACAGTGGCCTCATCTCCGAGGAAGGGCGGGAGCGTGAATACCCTGACGGCTGAATCCCTGGAGACGCTTCGTCAGCGGGCGCAGGTATTAATAATCGAACGTATGCGCCAGGAGGAGGAAACAGGCCGACATCTTGCTTTGGCAATTATGATATTTAAACCCTGGCTACCACATGACCAAGTTGTGATGCGAGTAGCCGCTACGTTGCAAAAATGGCGAAGGGAAGTTAGCAAAATCGGCTTCGGTACGGTCGTACGCACTCATACTGATAAGGAAGCCTGGGAACTGGTATGGTTATATGCCGATACGATCGGATGTGACCCGCGTACAGCGGCCAAGGCCCTCGGCTTTGAATGGTATGGTAGCGGGGGCATTCTGCCTCGCCTCTCTTTGGATAGAATTCGGGAAATACAATTAGAATTAAAATAATTTTATATGAGAAAATACAATGTAATTAATAAGAAAAAACTGACTGACAAAATCGGTTATTATGAAATTCATTTTCATTTATGTCTCGTTTCTAGATAAATTTTATATATACGGGAGTTTAAAAAATTAAAGATTCGAATATAATTCTGTTTATCGTAATTTTCAAGTTTAATTTGCGGATTCAAAGGAAGCGATTTTTTCAAGTAAGAGAATTGCATTAGTAATTGGTTTAATTCTTGTATTTTTTCATACCGTAATGATTGATCTGGGTTAGCATTCCCCGGCAATAGCGGTAGGTCGGCAGCAGAAACATCATTTTTACTTAGCCAGTTAATTGAATAATCTACTTCTTCGTTAATAATGGAATCATTTAGTCTACTGACCTGATCTTGAAGGTCTTTCAGTTGAGCTGTTTCTTTCAAAATCCTATCGTTGAATTTCCCCAACATATCCGAACTCGTATTAATTTCAGAATTTGCTGCAACTTCCTTTTTTTTATTTTCAACCACGGCGGGGATGGGGGCTGCCTCTTTGCTTACAATATCACGTGCATCAATGTGCATCGACGTGTGCAATGTTCTCGATGGATTTATCATTGTAAGAGTTTGAGATGCGGCCTCATAATAACCGACGAGAACTCGACCGTCATTTAGTTGAATCTTTACATAATCACCTCCGATATCTTCGCCATATAAGCAAATCGCTGAAAATAATATTAGCAAAAATAATTTGCAAATCATAGATTTTCACTCCTCGCAGTGTCCGATACGATTCCCTTCCCAGAATGAGAAGCTCAGGTCGGACCAATATAATCCAAATAGTAACCATTAGGTACCCAACTGCAACCATCCCATTACTTACCCATGTATATCATCGGGTTATGACTCTAGGCCAGCGTATTGACATGGGATGCCAAGCTAAGAATTGGACCCGGTCTCAACTCGCCAAGAAAGCCGCAATACCTAGTCCGCAATATGTGAGTCGGCTGGTGAATGGTGACAGAGGGGGTAGGAAATACATTCCCGCAATTGCAAAGGCGCTCAATTGCTCAGTTGAATGGCTGACCATGGGCACAGGCTCTGCACCAACTTGGGCTAAATCCCTAGCGAACGATTACGCAGGAGCACTTGCTTCACTTGATGCTGCCGTGTCGATCGTTAAGCAGATTGCTAGTGCTCGAAAGGTCGATGCGAAGGAAGCATTAGATGGAATAAGTAAAGCGCGGAAGCTGGTGGAGCGATTATAGCACTGCACATATTGCCAATTTATTCAAAAGTTTGTGCCAATCCTGAATCAGTTAATTTTTTAAAAAATTATTAAATCTTGGATTATCACGAAACATTATCAGCCATTACTTGAATGGTGAAGTTGTGAAGTTGGATGATTTTTCAATCCTATCTACCAAATCATCTAATATAAAGAACCAACATTCAAATTTATTTGAAATGTTTCTCAATTTGACTTTTGTCTTATTTGCCCTCACGGTGCAAGAGCCATCTTTGAACATCTCTATGAAAGCAACATTTGATGAAAGGCCCTTATTTTTTATTATTTTCGGTGCTTTAGAGGATTGTCCCTGCAGTCTTGAGGCAACATTCAGTGGCCTTCCAATCCATTCTTCTCGGCCATCCATTTTAATTCCGTAGATTTTATCAAATACAATTCCAAAGGTCATTCCCTGATAAGGAATTTCCTTTTCGAGGATATGATAGATTAAATTATAGTATTCCAATTTAAATTTAAATGCAATTTCAGCGAGAATATCCATAATATATTCACCGGTATAACCATGTTTTATAAATATAATCCAACCGTCACCCAGGAACTTATAAACCTCAATTCTTCCTGCTTCAGTCATATCAATCAGGAGCTTTCTAATCCGTATAATAAGTATTCTCCATGCTGATACCTTATTAGAAGTCTGCAATGCTTCCATTATTGTGGAAGATGAACTGATATCAAAATAAACTATATACCCTTCCTTTTCTTTTATGTGTTCTGTTCTTTTTGGTAATAGTCGTCGTATAATTTTAAAGTTCTTAGATGGTGAAACAGTAATACTCTTAATCGATTCTTCGGTCAACGATTTTAGCTGAGATTTCTTCATTTGATTTCCGATCTTTGAGTATCTTCAAATTATTTTCGGTACAAGTTGAAGAATCAATGGGTCAATAATAACCTGGTCTTATTAACATTTATTGAGACGATTGTTGAATTAATATTTAATTACCAAATACGGATTTTGGAATATCTTCCGTTAAACGAAATTTCTTTATCAATCTGGAGGCGGGAAGTGTTGGCCTCATTGTGAAGATATATGGATGGATAATATACTGTCTTTCATCGTCTCCAATTAGGAACATTCCCTGATTTGGGACTTTTGAAAAACCTCCATTATATAATAAGTTATTTATATTAAATACATATGGCTCTCTATGTAGCTGACTTCTCGACATTTCAAGACAGCGAGACTGGATAGCAGCCAAGGCATCTGTTTCCGAGAATTGTGGAAAGGTGCCAAACTCAACATTAACCCATGATTGAATACTTTTGATGTTAACTAAATAATTTTCCCAGTCTCCAAGTGGTCCATCAGTCGCTCTGCTATTTCTGGCTTGAGCGGTCATATCGAGCGCGGCAGTCTCCTTTGCAATTTCTGCTCTATATTTACACGAGATATAGAGAATCATGGCTTCAATAGAATCAAGAGAATCAAATAGTTGTATTTCAGCTCTTGTCATCATTTCTGGATATTCTGGATCAAGTGAAGAGATAATTAATTTTTGCCATAATTTTCGAATCTCTTTTTGTTTGAAGGATGATTTTTGGCAGGCTTCCAAAATTACTGCAAGATCCATTTTATTTGGATCTGGTTCTACATTTTTCCATTTCTTAAGGATCAATTTACAAGTGGCATATGTGGCAGCTGTGGCCGCTATTGTAGCGGAAGAAAAAGCATCAAATGAAGATGCGCCCAGAATTACTCCGCTTGCTCCTGTCAACTTTGCAAGTTCTGAAGTAAAATCACCAATCTCCATTAATTTCTTATTTTTCAATTTTACCTCGGATTTGCCATGAAGTATATTTATTATTATCTCTATATGTGGTAAAGATAGCTAAATTTTAAGGACTATCCTTTAGTATATATTATTAGTCTAAGTAGTAAACTGACGACTTCACATGTCACGTCAGATCATTAGATTAATCATATTAGAATTCATAATTAGGAAAATATTTGAACCTCAAAAAATGAATCAGCGGGGTGAATTCTCTGCCTGGATATTTTTATTAGTCCTGAATCTAACGGAAGACAAATTTCGATTTCTTACAGGATCGTATTCAGTAGCTAAATAAAAAATCATATATACGAAGGGACCTATGGAAGACAATAGGGATCAACAACCGCTGAAATTCGAAATGAATCCTCGAAAATCACGAAAGCAAACAGCCCCGCCTGTTGTACTTTTGCGTCTAACGGGAATATTATTTTTTGCTTTAGGAATTTTGTGTATATTTGATTTTGATCCTTCGCATGCAGCTACAGGAAGGGTAATTGGTGCTACTTTAGCCTTGATTGGGTACTTTTCAATGCGCGCCCGTCTCGTAGCGGTTGTTGGAGTCCTCTTAATTGGTGGATGGTTTTTATTTGGTGGGCTTGTCATGCTAATTTTGGATCTTTTTCATCCATCGACATTGAACCCCCATGTTTCTACAAGTGTAGGAAGTGTGTGGGAAGGAGCCTGTGTTTATATCTTTATTAGCTGCATATTCATTGCTGCTGCAATCCAAGGAGTCATAAACAGGAAGTCGATGAAATGGATTTGATAGTAAAAAATGAAGTTCCTATCAACGCGGCAAATTTTAGAATTGATGATAACAGGCACATGCAGGAGCCTCTCTTTGAGAGGTGGCAGGGGGACTGGCGATGTCGTGGTGACCATAGAGCCAGTTCCGGCTAGAATTGTGGCACACTCGGTCGGTTGGCAGCAAGTGCCGTGATGGCTGGTGGCGGGATTGATTATTTAAGTGTTTTTCCCTAGTGGTGATTCCATAATTACAATAAAAGGTAAAATAAAGCCAATTAGTGAAATGATGGAAAATAATAAAATGCCAAGCAAAATAGCATTGTTTTCGACACGAATAGCAATGCGGTCCTTGAAGTTGACGTAAATCCAAAGTCGTAATATAAATATTCAAATTATTACATATGCGATAAACTGGTTCAGCACTTGAACCGTGACTCTCGGCATCTGTATAGATAGTTCACGATAGACACTAGACATCTGCCATTGTAGCACGGGGTACAGGCAGCCGATGATGAGAAGCAGCAGACAAGTTAGGTTAAAAAGTTTCATTTTCAATTCTAACACTAACCTTGTTCCATAGAATTGGCAAGTATCTGATTTTTGGAGGAGCGCTGACGAGGAGTGTTTCCCGGCGATTGATGTGATTGTTGAGTCGTGTGAGAAGCTGTTAATGGAATTGCCAGTAAGCTGAATCAGTTATTACTTCATGGGAATGAGGCCTTCCGGCTTTGTTAAAACTGCATAAAGTACACCATACAACGTGTATTCAACTCCATCGAGCACTATGGTAAATGGAGTTGCCAGCGATCTGTAGACAAATCCCTTGGTTATGAGATGGGATTTCCATTCTAAATATTTTCTACTTTCAGTAGACATATAAAATTCGGAACCAGGGTTATTTTTACGAAGTATTTTAATTTGTTCGGCTGTTAAATTAGTAACATCTTCTATATGAGGTTCATTGCCATTGGACCAGAGGGTATAGGTATTCGTATTTCGATACGTACAGGAAGAAAAGGCACAGAGAGCGACGAAAGTAAGTGTTGTTAGCCATCCGGATCGATTGATGCCATTCATGGTTATAATTGGCAGTATGTTGTAGGCTTATCTGAATACAATGTGAATGCCGGGCGATTTTCTAGTCATCCTGAGAAACAGCGCCCTATTTGACTGCATCCCGTTAGCTGATGTCATGATCCAGGGGTATGTTCAGTTTATTAGTCTGGAGGATCGACTAAATCGAGAATGCGATGGTAGCGCTTTGGTGACGATTGATGACATGTCGTGATGGCTATGTGCCTGGGAAAAGCTCAGCACAGTAATACTTGCTATGGTTTAGAAAACCCTAATAACTTAAACAATGTGCTATGGCAAGATCACGATTAACTCATTTTTGAATAGATGCCATTGACAAAAGCATGAATAAATTAGATAAGATTCAAAGTAAAAAGACCTTTGCGCGTCAACGCACTCCACCAGTAATCGCGTTTCGAGTAATTGGTGTAGTTATCCTATTACTCGGTGTTTTTACCATCAGTACTAATTTTAATCGTCATACATTGGACATTGTCTTAGGAGTGGTTGCTATTTTAATTGGATTTTTTGGTATGCGAGCCAGATTGATTGCTCTTATTTTTTATCCTATGTTTGGAGCATATACACTGTTTGGTTTTATTATGCTTGATTTCGAAGGACATTCAAAAACCAGTGTTTTGACTACGGAGCCAGGACAGCTAATTCTATTATTTATTTCCCTTCTAACTTTTTTGGCAACATATCAAGGTTATAAATATAGGGAGTCATTGAAATGGATCTAGATGCCGTGATGGGTAGTTAGGGGTTGAGTCCGAGATCCTTTGCAAACTGCTTCTCCATGGCAATTGTCTTCTGCATTGCAAGGTCGAATGCGGCATCACACGCACGGCTGATATCCTGAAGAGAGGGCATTGGTCCGGGTGAATGGAAAAGTATTGGAAATGTTGGTTGTTTAGAGTTTGTCCAACAATGAAGTTGTGGATCTTTTAAATCAATATCACCATGAGCGATAATTTTACTTCGCCACTTCATTATTTCATTATGTATCGACAAAATCGACTGGGGGACCTCGGCGTCTTCCAGTCTATAGTTCTTAGAGAATTTCCCCTGTGTCCGAGTGAACGGCCTCGCATAGGCAATTATTGCATCACGTTGAACTGATGCTCTTACGCCCGGATCGGTTTGTTGTCCGGATATCTCTGTAAGTTGCTTGGACCATTGGAAATCGCCTGAGGCAATTCGGTAGAAAACATATCGTTCCTCTGTTACATTATCCATCATCTTCTCTTTCATTTTCTTGACTAACTCAGGGTTAGCTTTGGTATAGATATATCCATCAATCTTTTCAAAGATCAATTTTGTTAAATGCGTGAATGCGGATACAGCCTCGATCCTATGTTCGTCTTGTATGGCCGTATCGCATTCATTAATACTTAAACGAATCCCTCCGTTTCCATCTGCGCTAGTTAGTGCATTAAAGTAATGTTTATCCGAGAGGTGAATATATCCGCATGTCTCTTTATAAACATTCTTAATCCACGGATGCTCTTTAGAGATTAATTCAACTAAGTATCTATCTGTCATTTTTTCTCCATTCTCATCCCTAAGTCTATTTAACTGTTGTCCATTAAGAAATTCAGCAATGAACTCGTGCGGATTTTTCACGAGCCACATCGCATGATATCTAATTAATGTATCGAGTTGAATCCTTAGGATGGATGCTGCGCAGATGAAATTCTTATTTCGGATAAGCGTGCAAAAACCGCCTATGAGAGCAATTGAACGATTTAGAACAAGTATTGACATGATATCTGCGTTATACATTTTCCCGCCATATGCACTGACTATCTCTTTCCCTTTACTGACATGAAGAGACTTCATCTTCTCAAGGCTTTGCAATTTTGCGTCTAAAGGTGACTGAGACTGGCTTTCATCGCTCATAATAGGGACCGCATGGTTGTAATTGGACTATCTACCATCTTTCCGCAACACCAGCGTCTCCATAATGGCCACCGATGTCACGCCGCGTCCCCATCCGCTACCAGTTCGTGGGCACCATCGCGCTGCTGGAGGTGATTCGCTTCCTCAGGTGCTGCTCCACTTCGCCACTGTCTGCTCCCTGCCAGACCCGAGCGGCTCGATGACAGACTAATCCCTAGCGCTCGGCGATTTCGTTTAAGCCAACAATATGTCGGCATGTACCTTCAACTCTTGATAGACTGAATGTCCAAAAGTATGGAGGGCAATTAAGACGCCTTCCTTTCTTGCGAATTTCATAGCTGGAATGAAATCAGAGTCGCCTGTGACTAGAATCATTACGTCTACAATGCGCTTTGTAGACATCCAAGCGATGTCTAATCCGATTCTTATATCTACGCCTTTTTGCTCTACCTTTGGTTTTATGTCTCGTGGTGAAAGGGTTAGCGTTGGCCCTCCACCTGGCGGAGCTGCTGTGACATTGGAAAATGCCTTTGGGTCTATCTCCCAGCCACGAGGACGACACTCTCCTTTTCGAACCGCAACCCTTTCTGCTAATTCAAGACCTCGGATTAAATTGGTGCTATCAATGTTTCTGATCATTCGACTGTAATTGACTTTAGACTGATCTATTGGGTTCGTTTCTGTTCCCCCATGGGGCATTGCGTCATAATAATATGTGCGTAATAACTCAGCGTTTAGGGCTTTTATTTTCTGGTTCTGAAGCAACTCATCAATAAACACTTCGAAATCTGCAACTGTAGGAACGCGGGCGTGCTTTATTTCGAGTTTGGGACGAACAAATCCGCCATCCAAGAGGATGGCAATGCGCTTCATAAAAAAATTACCCGTCGCTACACGAGGTTTTTAGGCCTGCTTGGGCGTAGGGACGGGTTTTTTTAGATTCAAAGGGAATGAGTCTCCTCAGCCCCTCATTGGGGGCGGACCTTAGTTCGGTCATCCGAACAGTCAAGGAGAGCCACACAACGTGACTATACATGAGGATTTACTCCTAAACTCCACATACTAGAGACTGGCTTATAATTGAATGCCTGTCAATCGTAATCATTCCAATCAACGCCGAATGACAGTGATTTGATCGGGATGTTTTATCCCGCAATAATACCGCAATTTATTCAATACCGAGCCGTTTTAAGGCTGCGTCTGAAAACGAATAAACCCCGGTTTTCACCGAGGTTTTATAGTGGCGACCTGGAAGGGACTTGAACCCTCGACCTCTGCCGTGACAGGGCAGCGCTCTAACCAACTGAGCTACCAGGCCAAATGTAAAAGAAGCCGCCTGCGCATGGTAGGCGATGAGGGATTTGAACCCCCGACATCCTCCGTGTAAAGGAGGCGCTCTAGCCAGCTGAGCTAATCGCCCCTACCTAACGGAGGGTTAATCATTCTGACAGTGGCGCGTACATAGCAAGCCCCCTATAGTCGCACACCTATGCTGTGTGGCGCGCAACGAATGATGAACCGCCTACGCTTGACCTCACCTACTTCTCCATCTAGTAGTCTCGGACTGAGGCAGCTCCCTCCTGGCAAGCCCAGTAGAAGTTTCATTCTCGTTCCCGAGGTCGATATGGCTACATCCTGGACCATTACCCGTGTCTGAAGAGATGATCAGCATCTCGGATGGCGACTCCCATTGCCGGATCGTAGATCCAGCCAATGGCAGCGTACAGGCAGCGCTCAAACAGATTGGCCTGCAGGGGGCCTTGCTGCAGACCCGGCTTCAGCTCGAACCCCATGCGGCACTCGATCTCACGGTCGCGCTCAAGGGCCTGCAGCCACGGCAATTTTTCGCGAATGTCGTCAGCCAGGATGAATCCGGACTGCGCTTGCAGTGGATGCCCATCGATGCTGGTGAGCAGGCGCGCTTGCGCTCACTGCTTGAGGCCTACCGCACGCTGAATAAGTCAGGTCCCGCGCCGGCACCAACGCCACCCGCACCGCTGCCTGCGAATTACGATAAGTCTGCTTCCCGACGGCTGATCAAGCCACGTGCTTCGGCTTCAGAATCGTCGAGTGCGATCGTCCCCTTCTCGGATCCCAACCCGACCCCGATGTCCAACCAGGTGCTCGCCTCAGCTGCCACAGCCGAGCGCAGCGAAAAAGCCGAAAGTCGCACCAGCGTCACCAATAATACCGCTGGCGCTGCTACCACCGCCACCTCCTCCAGCAGTGCCACCGTCAATCGTGCACCGGCCTCCGATGATGTGGGAGCCGCCGCCGGTCCCAAGTCGAGCACCAGCACCAGCGAACGAATTCGTACGCGTCGCTTGGTGCGTCCATCGAAGCAGGGCCTGCCGCGAGTGGGGGATGTGACCCCATTTAGCGATATGCAATCCGAGGCGGATGCTCCCACGGCGGATGCTCCCACTCCAACCCCATCCTCGGGATCGGCCACCACCGCCAATGGCGGCAAGGATGATTCAGGGGCGATAGTGCGCCTCAATGATGGTGAGACCAGCGATCCAGAGACCACCGAGACCTCTGGTGAGGCCAAGACGGGCATCATCGGCAGTGACGGGCGCATGGACATCGGCGCCTCGATCCGTTCGCGTGCCCGCACCATGAAGGCCTCCGAGCTCGCCGCGCGACATGATCGCGTGCGCGTGCTCAACATGGGCACCATCAAGCAGCTGATCCAGCAAGCGGTGGAGGAGGCTTCAGCCCATCTGACGCGTTCGCTGTCGGAAGCTGACCGCAAGCACTTGCTGGAGGAGGCCGAAGAGGGTTTCAAGGAACGGCTCAAGGCGTTCGAGGTCGATAAGCTCTCGGCCGAGGTCAAGCTCCAGCGCTTGTCTGATCAGCTGCGTCTGGCCCAGGATACCCTGGAGCAGGAACGCAAACGCACGATCAAAGCCGATCAATTCACCGTTTCCGCGGCTGGCCTGGATGAGATCGAAACCAAATTCAAGCGTCTCCTCGACCATTCCATCGCTGAGGGCCGCGTGGTCGACGCCTTGGAGATCGAGCTGCGCAAGGTCATCAGCACCGTCTTCGATTCTGAACGCCAGCGCATCCGCGAGCAGGAGCTCAAGGCCCAGAACGACACCATCCAGCTACTCGAATCCAAGATCAAACGCCTCTCGGGTTCGCTCGAGGATACCGAGCGTCAACGCGATGAGATGCAGGAGTGGGCCAAGGCGCTCGAGGCCGCCGGTGGCGGCGGCGGGTTGCGCAATGTCTTCACTCCCGGACTCAAGGACGGCGATCCCAATAAGAAGCGCAAGATGGCGCTGATGAAGGAGATCCTCGACGTCAATCGCGCCATCCGCAAGGAACTGGGCATCGTCACCGTCGAGGTCGACGCCGATACCCAGGAGAAGATCAAGAAGGTCGAGGAAGCATCCAGACTGACTCCCGAGGAGCTGGAAGAGATCCGCCTGCAACGTCTCAAGCCGACCAAGGCCGCCGAGGCCAAGGCGACCTTGGATGCGGAGATGCGCAATGTCATCGCCGAATCCACCGGACGTGCAGCGCCGGAAGAGGATGCGTCAGTTGCACCGAATGCCGATGATGTCACGTTCGAGGAGGCCAAATCCAAGGTCAAGGTCGCCGCCGGTGCCATGCGCGTCACTGCCGAAGGCACGGAAACCCTGCATGAAGGCGCGGAAATCGATCCAGATGACCTGCCATGGGAAGCCGGCAGTGGCGATGAGTTTGTCGACGACGACTCTGCCTCGGTCAAGAAGATCAAGCTCGATAGCAACTTCA
>Ga0206958_1096_pt2 | contig 22806 bp, 10 predicted proteins | sample Alteio_BWOrgHeat_33_FD_152968 | JGI IMG/M metagenome (GOLD analysis project Ga0206958, IMG submission 152968) | Enriched cells from forest soil in Barre Woods Harvard Forest LTER site, Petersham, Massachusetts, United States -... | ecosystem: Environmental > Terrestrial > Soil > Temperate forest >... | reverse complement strand
CGTATTGCATCGCCTACAACAACTCCGGGGAAATCGGACGGGATCGGAAGGTTCAATTCAACGCCCTTTTCGTGGGCTCGAATTGCAAGTCCAGCTGAGACATCCTCGAATATCTCCCGAAGATCGAATTCGTTTCGCTCGATGCTGACTTTCCCCGCTTCAATCTGAGATATGTCGAGGACATTCCCGATGACATCAAGCAATGCATCTCCTGATACGCGGATGAGGTTCGCGTATTCCCGCTGACTAGGCGTCAGGCGGGTCTCAAGAAGCATTGCGGCAATTCCAAGAACACCGTTGAGCGGCGTTCGTATCTCGTGGCTCACGTTAGCGAGGAACTCGGTCTTGGCTTGATTGGCCCTCTCAGCTTGCTCCTTGGCCAGTCTCATAAGTTCCGATTCGCGTTTTGCGAAATCAGCTTCCTGACGTAAAAGAGCGTTCTTTGTCGCCACTCCAATATCCTTTTGCAGTGACTCCTCGGCAAGAACCAGCGCGTCTTGGAGTTCGGCGATCGATTTTTCAAATTCTCCAGATTCTTTGTAAGCCCGGGCAAGATGCTTTCCAACTGTGCGCAGTATGTGGTTCATGGAAAACGCATTCGCTACTGCTTTGGCCTTTTCCAAGCAAGGAATCGCTTGCTCCAGGTCGCCTTCTTCCAAATAGGAAACGCCGAGTTCTTCCATCGTGCCAGCAAGGAGCATTTCTCGTCCGCACTGGGTCGCAATCGCTTGGACTTCTCCGACGATGTCCGTGACGACGGCATAATCGTCGTATTTACTCAAGACAACCGCTTTGTTACCGAGTAGAAAAGCCCGGGGAATGAGATCGGGAAGACCATCAAGCAGCGCGAGCCCCTTCTCAATATAGGGAGTCGCTTCTCCGTGCCGCTTCAGATCTATTAAACTACTGGCTATATTATTGCAAACTGCCACCTGCCTCAGCTTTGGCAAAGCGTCCATATATTCATTCTGGAGCAGGAGCGAGTATTCCAGGGCCTTTTCGGTAGATCGCATTCCCCCATAGGCCGCGCTAAGCGAGATGTAAACCTCAGCTTGGTCCATTCGGTTGCCATGCGTAAATGCCAATACTTCTGCCTCCGCCAGGCAAGCAAATCCGCTCGCTGGATCGCCTATTTGCAAGAAGCAGTGTCCCAAGTTCACTAGGACATAAATCGTTTCGATCTTTGCATCGTGCTTCCGGCAAATCGCCAACGCGGTCTGAACTGCCTTAAGCGCTTCATCAAGGCGACCGATTTCCCGGAGGACTCGACACATGCCGCACTGGATACTTGCTTCGGCAAGCTCATCTCCGAATCGGTGTGCTACCTCGATAGCTTCCTTGGCTTGCTGAATGGAAACTTCAGGATCGGGCCCCTCCGGGAGCTTATAGTTCAGCGTAAACGCGACGGACGCTTCGCGTTCGTCGATCCATTCCTGCCGATCACTTGACTCTACTTTTGCCTGATTCATTCCTGTGTCGGTATCCGCATTTCTCGCTTACATTACTTGACTTTGGGATTAGGTTCGTCGCAGGTGTTGCGCGAACTTACTCATTGGTGATCCCTTGAGTTAGATTTAGGATACAGAGAAACTCCATTTTTGATTGCCAATTCGATAGACTTCTGCCTATGCATTGCGATGTGGCGATTATTGGCGGCGGCCCGTCTGGGGCTTCATTAGGCAGCCTCCTTAAAGTTCACGTCCCCAATTTGGATGTTGCTATCTTCGAGGGCGCCAAGTTTCCTCGAGACCACGTCGGTGAGAGTCTCCTTCCAACAACATGCGCAATTCTCGAAGAGATGGGTTGCTGGGATAAAGTAGAAGCGGAAGGATTCCCGATTAAGCTCGGCGCTCTCTATCGATGGGGGGTGACGCCCGACTTGGTCCGCTTCACATTTCTTCAGGAACCGTTCCAAAACCGAGAACGCCCGGGCAAATTCGCCGCTCAGCGTCTTTCGACAACTTGGCAGGTCGACCGTGGTGTCTTTGATAATGTCCTGCTCAAGCACGCCGAAGCACTAGGATGCCAGGTGTATCAAGAATCGCTGGTCACAGCCGTTAACACAGATGGAGACTCGGTGACGGGACTTGCGGTCAAGTCTGAAGCGATTCCAGACGGCGTCGTACGTGCCAAGTACTACGTGGATGCTTCAGGCACACGTGGGATGATCCGGAAAGCGGTTGGTGTGGAGACTGAGTCGCCGACGAACCTCAGAAATATCGCGGTCTGGGACTACTGGCAAAACGCCGATTGGATCGACAGAGAAGGGCAGGGCACCTATATTCGCATTCTCAGCCTCGATTGGGGATGGCTTTGGTTTATCACGATCGGAGAGACGCGCACATCTGTAGGCCTGGTGACCCCAGCCGAATACTATAAACAGTCCGGACTTTCCATCGAGGAACTCTATGTCAAGGCCCTTAGCGAGGAGCCGAATATCGGCCCACTCCTTGCGACAGCGACGCGGGAGAACGTGCTTCAGGCAGATAAAGACTGGAGCTACCTTTCCTCAAGGTTGGTTGGTGAAAACTGGTTCTTAGCCGGCGACAGCTGCGGGTTTGCCGACCCTATCCTCTCGGCCGGCATTACGCTGGCGGTATCTGGCGCGAGGAAAGTTGCGTACTCGATCAAGGAGTTGGAAGAAAACACACTAGATCCCGATTGGATTCGGTCCGAATACAATCGGACCCACCGAGCGAACATCAAGAGCCATATCCGCTTCGCAGACTATTGGTACCGCGCGAATAAGAAATTCACCGACTTGGAGGAGTATTGTTCCGAAATCGCGAAAGACTCCGGACTCTCGTTAGAGTCCAAGGCGGCGTTTCAATGGCTCGCGACCGGTGGTTTTACCGACGACTACAGCGATCAGCCGACGGTTGGTACGTACCAGTTATCCGCCGTCAAGTCGATCATCGGCCAGTTCACGGGTGAAAGGCCCGAGTGGCAAATCCTCAGGTTCGAACGTTTGAAACTGAACCTAGACGGTGCGACGAAGATGCAAACTGCGACCTATAGAGAGGGCAGGATCAAGGTCAAGGAATCCTACATTCGTGAAGATACTTCGCTTGTGATCGACGCGTTCTATCGACACGCGTATATGGCCCTGAGCACGGAATCCGAAACGCTCAAGGTACTTGATTTAATGCGAAAGTGGATCGTGGCACGCCTGCCCGACCGAAACGACCAACAAGCCAGGCTTATCACCATTGAGGTACTCGAGGCGATGTACGTGCAAGGCTGGATCGAGGGGTTCTAGCAGTTCCAGAGCCGAATAGTTTGGCGCAGTAACCACCCGGGGGGGGGCGTGATATGTCGCATATATATAGCGACACACGCCGAAAGACACTTGGGCAGAGTCTGCGAAGAAATAAAAGATGATTATGATGCCGTTTGTCAGGTAGAAACATCCATGAACTGTGACGTCGCGATTATTGGTGGCGGTCCATCTGGGTCTACCGTGGCCAGTCTGTTGAAAGTGCTTAGACCGGAACTCGATGTCGCGATCTTCGAAGCGGCAAGGTTTCCAAGGGAACACGTAGGTGAAAGCCTTCTGCCAGTGGCGTGTACGATCATCAACGAGATGGGGTGCTGGGCTAAGGTAGAAGCAGAAGGCTTTCCGATTAAGCTCGGGGCGCTCTATCGTTGGGGGCTAACTCCGGATCTTGTCCGCTTTACTTTCCTTCACGACGAGTTTGAAAATCGAAAGCGGCCGGGTAAATTCGCGGGGCAGCGCCTCAATACCACTTGGCAAGTTGATCGAAGCATCTTCGATGAGGTTTTGCTCAAGCACGCCGAATGTCTCGGATGCCATGTGTTTCAGGAGTCTCCGGTCATCAAAGTTAACACAAACGGGGACTCGGTAACTGGGTTGGAAGTGAAATCCGCAAGTATCCCCGATGGCATCGTCACCGCAAGACATTATATAGACGCTTCCGGGGTTCGGGGCATGATACGTAGGGCGTTTGGAGTGGAGACGGAGTCACCCACAAACCTTAGAAACATTGCGATCTGGGACTACTGGCAAGATGCGGAGTGGATCGATAGGAAGGGTGAAGGCACCTTCATTCGTGTACTGAGTCTCGATTGGGGTTGGCTCTGGTTCATCACGATTGGCGAGACGCGCACCTCAGTGGGACTGGTGACTTCCGCTGAGTACTACAAACAATCTGGGCATTCGACCGAGGAACTGTACGTCAAAGCGATAAGCGAGGAACCGCATATCGGTCCACTTTTGGCCAACGCAAAGCGAGAGAACATCCTCCAAGCAGACAAGGATTGGAGCTATCTTTCTTCTCGACTGGTCGGAGAGAACTGGTTTTTAGCCGGGGACAGTTGTGGGTTTGCCGATCCGATCCTCTCTGCCGGCATCACCCTGGCCATGACGGGCGCCAGGCGAGTCGCCTACTCGATCAAAGAACTTGAATCTCAGTCGTTAGATGCCGATTGGGTTCGAAGCGAATACAATCGCACCCATCGGGCAAACATCAAGAGTCACATCCGTTTTGCAGACTATTGGTATCGCACGAACAAAAAATTTACGGATTTGGTAGATTATTGCGCCGAGATTGCGAAGGATTCCGGACTGGAGCTTGAACCGGACGCCGCCTTCAGATGGATCGGTACGGGTGGCTTCACCGACGACTGCAGCGATGAACCGATGATTGGGACCTACACTCTGTCAGCAGTGAAGTCGATCATCGGCCAATTCACGGGGGAGACCCCGGAATGGCAAATCCTGAAGTTCAAGCGGCTGAGGCTCAACCTCGAGGGCGCAACGCGAATGCAAACCGCAACCTATCGAGACGGCGGCATCAAGGTAAAAGAGTCTTACGTCCGAGATGAATCCTCGCTGGTCGTCGACGCATTCTATCGCCACGCCTATATGGCACTTAGCACAGAGTCCGATCTGAACAAAGTGATCGGCCTCATGAAAAAGTGGATCACGGCTCGCTTGCCCGACCACAACGAAAAGCAGGCGACGATGGTCTCGTTTGAAATCCTGGAGGCAATGTACGTACAGGGTTGGATCGAGGGCAGCTAGTTTGAGACTTCGATGTCGAGAGGAATGCTTTCGACTTGGGTGTTGCTCTTCATGAGAACGGCCTTGAGCACGGCTCGTTTTGTGGGTGAACCTGAAATTACAGATAGGGAGTAAGTCGCGTGGCCAAACGGGACAATCTTGATGCTCGTGTGGCGGCCGCCGCTCCAATCGGCGGGGACTCTGAGTTCCAAGTCTCCAGTGAGGGGACGGGGTGATGGGTTGAACACGGTCGTTGTGACTACGACATTGGAACTCGGCGTGGTTACTTGAGGAGAATCTGTCGCTAGGAGCGGTGTGTGATCAACTGCGGTTAGGATTGCGGCGTGTGACATCAGGCTTGGAATAACCCACATTTTGCCCTCCAACCGTCGCGGCCCGGTGAGTGTTCGCCCACTCTTGCGGGTCGCTGGTTCGAAAAGGAACGATTGTGCGGGTGAATAAGCGAAAAAGGCATTTTCTTCGGTAAACAAGTCCAAATACGGCTTGATCGCTCCAGTCTTGTTGGGCGGATTCGTGATCACAGTAAGGCGGTTTCCCTTCGGATCCTTAAGAAGCGCTGCGTCCAGGTATCCGAGAAGATCGAGAATCGGCACTTCGGGTGCGATTTCTACGTATTTGTTAAGCCAACCTCCGATCGCTTCAGAAAGCCCTTTTTCGGCGCCCGCGTAGTTCGGCTCTCCGAAGTTCGTAGCGAACAGTATCGCACTACCTTTGCTATAATGATGCAGGGTGACTGCGGTGCCGCCGTCAGCAAATCGGCCAAGCCGCTCCGCACCTTGAAGGGTGATCGTGTAGCTACCTCGGCCATGGAACGAATTCTTGCCGACCTGGACGACGAACTCGCTGTCGCTATCCGTCAACTTAGCCTGAACACCGAACAGGCGGTCGAGATCGAAACCGGGCGAAGTTTGGAACGTCTTCCCCCATCGATCATAGCGCGCAATCGAAGCGTCGGAAATAAGCAAACCGCCAGACCTTACGAACTCGGTTAGCGTTTTTGCCAATCCGGCGTCCATCGCCGTGGGTGACGCAAGGACCAGCGCCTTGTATCGAACGCCGACGCCGTTGCGCACCATGTCCGCTGAAATCACATCGACTTCGATGTGCGCTTGTGCTAGGGCCGCGTAGATTCCTTGCGCCGTTTTGTCAATTTCTCCCGCCCAATCTCGTGGTGGGGTTCCGTTCGTATTTAGCAGATAGGAGTCTTGGTCTATAACGAGCGCGACTTCCCGCGCAGGCTTGGCAAAATCCCCGAGGTTTAGCATCTTCGCGACATACGTCGTTTCACGCAGGGCTCCGAGGCGCGCATTGAACTCGCCATTTGTCAGTCGAAACTCGTCTTGGCCATTTAAAGTCCACACCGAAACAGCGTTGGCGCCGTGGCCGATGTAGCTCCAAAGGTCGCTAGATAGCCGAGCAGCGCGTTGGTCGTCGGTCAATTTGGGAAACCGGGTTGCGGAATAGGACTCGCATTCCGCAACGTAAATCGGTTTTCCACCCGCCGCGCCTCGGGTCATGTCCATTGCGTAGCCGGGAAAGAACCGGGTTGTCCAGTCCGAACCAGGATAGATGTCGATCGATGCGATGTCCATACCCGCCGAATAATGGTAGTTATCGCCGAGCCGAATCGGAAACCAATTATCGATGGGGCCAGACAAGTTGGTACTTGTCGGCAGCACCGGCTTGATGCGGTGAGAGAGCGTACGTTCCCACGTTAGAAAATTGTCGATGACGGACGTGTTGGACCGGCGCCAATCCATCCAGGCCGCAAGATTCTTCGAATCTTGCGGCGGCTCGACGTTGGCGAATGACCCGTACGACGATCCCCACCTTTTATTCAGCTCGAAGATTGACTTGTATTGGGTTTGAAGCCAGTTTCGAAAAAATTCGATCGAAGCTGGGTTGTAGTCGAACACCCTTTTATCGAGCCAAAACAGACCCGGTTCGTTGTGCAGGAGAAGTGAGTCGACGTTCTTAAGAGGTCCGAGTGCTTTGAAGTATGCGGTTAAATCTTTCTCTAGCTCGGTGCGGAAGTGGCTGCTAGCGTAGGAATACTGCGGCCAAGCTTGACCATCGTATTCCACGGCCCATGACTGTTTGCTCGGCACACCGCCTTTGCCGAACTGATCGATGAAATATGCGTCTTTGAACTCGAAGAATCGCGCATCGGGATAGTGGCTTCCAAGTTGAAGCAGCACTCGGACCCCGTGCCGATCCAATTCGTCGAGGGCACGGCGATGACTGTCCACTGCCCACGCGTAACCGCCGCCAGTAACACGGGCGAAATTGCAACCGGTCTCCCAGAAGAGATCTTTTACTGCCTGCGACGCGTCTTCGCGCCACTCCGCTCCGATGAGAAACGGCTTAGGGCGAGTCTGGGCCGGAGGGCGCGATTGCTGCGCGAGCGTGCCGCCCGCAAGGAGACACATAGATACCAGCCACATGCCTCAACCTTACCGGAACGGGGAGCGGCTGGAGCATTGCAGTGCGGGGATGCCGTCAGAGCGTTACGCCAAAGAAACCTTGTCCCGAGTTTGAATCATGGATTCGTCGATTTCAAAGCCCAACCCAGGCGCTGACGGCAACTCTACTTTTCCGTCTACGGGATGTATTGGTTGTTTGTGGAAAGCTTGCTTGTACGCTTGATGTCTGACCAAAAACTCCACGTAGGGAACTGCCGTTGGCGATTGCGCGCCTGCAACCTGCAAAGCAGGCAGCAACGAATGGCCGTGAGCTACGACTGGTACGTCGAAAGAGGATGCAAGCGCACATATTTTTGTAAGTTCGGTGATGCCGCCTGTCCAGTCCGGATCGTTCTGCAGGAAGTCGACCGCGCCAGCGACAAGCAACTCCTTCGTCTGCCAGCGAGTGTAGACGTGTTCGCCGGTTGCAATGGGGACACACGAACCTTGCCGGAGCTCTACAAAACTCCCTACGCGCTCTGGAGGCAACGGTTCCTCCATCCACGTGGGATTGAGAGGCTCCAAATGAGCGAGCATTTCGCGAGCGTATGGCACGTCCCACGCCATAAACGCGTCGAACATCAACCGGTAGTGCGGCCCGACTGCGTCTCGAACCGCGGTGGCCATCGCCAGATTCTTTTCAAGCCCGTTATGGCCGTCCCCAGGGCCGTATCGGAAGAACCACTTCTGCGCCTGATAACCCAGAGCCTTGTATTCAATGGAGGATTCGGCTGCAGCTGAGGGCTCGATCGAGAACCCGAGCATGCTTGCATAGGCCGGCACGGCCTTTCGAGTCGGACCTCCCAGTATCCGGTAAACAGGTTGGCCCCAAGCCTTTCCCTTCAAATCCCATAACGCGCAGTCCACGGCGCTCACCGCCGTCATGAAATATCCCGATCTTCCGTGCCGGTCGCTCCGCACCATTAGATCGAAGAGCAGCTCCGTTGCAAGGGGATCGCGCCCCAGCAGCAACTGTCTCAGAGATCTGAGAATCGGATCGATTTGGTATGCATCGATTGGTCCGAATTGCCCGCTAACATCTTCGTCGGAATCAATCTGCACGTAGTAAGCGTGCAAAGTGTGCGCTTCCGCTCCCGCCGAGCTGTGATCAACGTTGAACTCTGGGTAGATGTCGAGCTGCAATGCCTGCCGATTGCCTGAGGGGAACTTGGGGGGTGTATAGGTTCCGCCGAGACGAATCACCGTGACCTCAGAAATCTTCATGGTTCATTGTAGTCGACGCTATTCAGTTGCGGAATCATCTCATATCGCCACCCCGAGACGAATGGGTATTGTAATCGTGTGGATCGTCCGTATCTCCCTTAGCAAGATTGTAAGGCTTGGAGTACTGGAAAAGCAGCCACGCCGTTGACCGCCCTTCTCTGTGCACCCATGACAAACTTGCCTAAGTCCGCCTGGATCTATTGGTGTGCCACATTGGTCGGCGGAGTGGTTGTTGTGATCGGTGCTCCGATGCTAACGCTGCCAAGTGGAGTGGTAGCGCCTTGGGAGTACGTCATTTTCGCGCTACTCGCAATTTTGTTTGGGGGAAAGAAGATCAGCGTCAACAAGCGCCGAAAGCAGGAAGCCGCAATGTCCATGACTCTCGGCTTTGCAATTACTTTCGCAAGCATGATTCGAATGGGGCCGATTGCGACGATATCGATTTCGATGCTCGGTTGCCTCTCAAGCTGCCTCTATCCCCGGCGCCAGAGGTGGCATCAACTAAGCTTTAATCTCGCTTTGAGTTCCATCGAGGCTCTCGCCGCCTCGGCAACTTATCTGGCTCTGAACGGATGGAGTCTTAGCTTAGAACCTCTTCGAACGTTTATTGCTGTTAGTGTTAGCTCTCTTGTCTTCTTCTTGGTAAACACGCTCGGCGTCGCACAGATGATTTCGTTGTGTACCTCAGAAAAAGTCGTTCCTATTTGGAAGGAGAGCTTCAGTTGGACATTCCCAAGCTATGTCGCGAGCGCTTGCGTGGGAGGTTTGGTAATGATCGTGTTTCACTCCAGCACCTCCGCAATCGTCCTTTTTATCCTTCCGGTCGCCTACTTCGTGTTCCAGGCATTTAGCACCCATCTTGCCCGAGTCGAAGACAAGCGGTTACATGTCGAAGAACTTCGAATGCAGCAATCTGAGTCGAAAGATGTTTATCTAGCGTCGATTGACACACTGGCACGGACGATCGACGCTAAAGGAAAATCTTTCGACCAGAACAACGTTTGTGTCCAGCGGTATGCAGTGGCGATCGCGAAAGCGATGGGCATCGAAGGCGCTGAACTTCAGGGCGTCAAGACCGGGGCGCTTCTTTTCGATATCGGCAAGCTTGGCGTTCCGGAGCATGTTCTACTCAAACGTGGCCCTCTTACTCCGGACGAGTTCGACAAGGTCAAGAGGCATTCGGAGATTGGAGCAGCGATTCTTGAACGGGTTGATTTTCCCTCGCCGGTCCGTTCCGCAGTAAAACATCACCACGAAAGATGGGATGGGACCGGGTATCCACAAGGCTTGAAGGGCGAGGAGATTCCCGTTGTAGCCCGAGTGATTGCAGTCGCAGACGTCTATCATGCGCTGACTTCGCATCGCACGTACAGAGCTGCTAATGGTCATCGGAAAGCCGTCGAGATCGTCCGCAAGGGAGCGGGGCGCCAGTTTGATGCCTCAATCGTCGACGTATTCGTTCGAATCATCGATCCTCTCGTTGATGAATTGGCTAAGGAAGGCCTGGGCCCGTTCGCCGATCGTGGAACCGCACCCGAACTCATGTCCAGCCGATCTGCTGGCGAGTCGAAGGACCTTTCGACGGCTTGCTCCGAGCTCTGGGCACTGTATGAATTCAGTCAGTCTATTTCGAGCGTGGTGGGATTGAAGGAAACGGCGGAACTCGTCGTCAACAAGATTGCTGGGATTTATAGCGACGCGACGTGTGCTTTTCTGCTGTGGAATCCGAATTCGGAGAGCTTGACCGTCGATTCCGTTTCTGGCCTCAATTGGGAGTATTTCCTCGGCACGGGAACGAGAAGCTCCACAAGCGTTTCCGTTCAAGCACTGAAATCGAAGACGTCTTATTTCGGACCGTTTCAGAGTGAGGATCTGTTCTTTCCCGTCGATTGTTGGGCGAGATGGACACCGCTGCTTAACGCTGTCATCGTTCCAGTTGTCCACGAAGGCACGCTGCTCGGCACGATAAATGTGTACCATGCTTCCGAGAACGCACTTGGCGAGTATGATCGGCAACTCCTAGAGATGGTCGGCGAGCGGTCGGCTTTGGCAATCTACAACGGTCTACGTTTTGATCGTGCTCGTTGCGATTTGCTTCGCGACCACCTCACCGGTCTCTACAACCGTCGTTATCTGCTTAGCTTCCTCGATAAGCAATGTGTACCGGGAACAGAAGGAAGCGACGCTTTCTCGCTGTTGTATCTAGATTTGGACAGCTTCAAGCCGATTAACGATGGGTTTGGTCAGTTGAAGGGTGATGAGGTCCTTCGCGATTTAGCTTCACTCTTTCTCGAAGTCGTTGGATCTGAGGGCGTGGTTTGCCGGTGCGGAGGGGACGAGTTCGCAATTATTTTGCCTGGTTTCAGTCAAATCGAGGCCGAAGCAACAAGCCGACGCCTCTACAGAGCCGTCAACAGGTATCGCCCCGACCTCCGACACTCGACTTACGGCAACATCCGGGTTGGAGTGAGCGTTGGTTCCGCGACTTACCCTCAAGACGCGCATGATTCTGCCGGTCTCATTTCAGTTGCTGACTCAAGAATGTACATAGAAAAAACAGAGCGAAAACTACGGCAATTGGCCGTCAATTGAGGAGTCGTGTGGTCTGCCTCGGGCACTTTGTATGAACTCTGAGACTTAATCACACCGCTTTTTTCGAAAGGATTTGGTGCTAAGAACCTGTTCATTGGAAGGTCCTATGTTGCCTAACATTAGCTATATACATGATGTGTTAAATCAGTTAACAGATACTGTCACGTATTCACGTGACTAACAATTGATTACCTAAAAACAGGACAATCTTTGAAATTCTCCTGACGATCTATGTCCAAGTTGCCGAAATTTGCGAAGATATATTGGTTCTTGATTGTGGCCACGGGCTTGCTCGTGGTGATCGGTTCGCAAGTCTTGAAGCTGCCAAACCTGGTGCAAACGCCTTGGGAATATGTCGTGGTCGCCCTGATCGCGTTACTGTTCGGCGGCAAAAAAATCAGCATCAGTAAGCGTCGCAAAAAAGAAGAAGCGATGTCGATGACGCTCGGGTTTGCGATCACGTTTGCATGCATGATGCGAATGGGCCCGGCAACTTCGGTGCCGGTCGCAATGCTTGGCTGTCTGTCAAGTTGTCTATTTCCGCGGCGTCAAAAATTTCACCAATTCGGATTTAATTTGGCGTTAAGCGCCATTGAGGCGTTTGTGGCCGGAATCGCCTATTCCGCATTGAACGGATGGAATCTGAGCCTCGACCCTCTCCGCACGTTTTTGGCTGTTGGCGTCAGCTCCCTTCTTTTCTTCTTGGTAAATACATTTGGCGTCGCCAAGATGATTTCTCTTTGCACGGGGGAAAAGACGCTTCCTGTATGGAAGGAGAGTTTCGGTTGGACGGCTCCAAGCTACCTGGCCAGTGCTTGTGTGGGCGCATTGGCGATGATCCTGTTTCACGGCAGTACGACCGCGGTTTTACTTTTTATCTTGCCGATCGCCTATTTCGTTTATAAGGCATTCGGCGACCACCTCGCGCGCGCCGAAGAGAACCTCGTCCACATCGAGGAATTGCAGGTGAAACAGACCGAGTTGGCTGACCTATACCTGGCCACCATCGAAAGTTTAGCGCTTGCCATCGACGCAAAGGACCAATTCACGCATCAACATATCGTGCGCGTTCAGCGGTATGCGGTAGCGCTTGCGAAAGCATTAGGCATAGAGGGAGAGGAACTTCAAGGCGTCAAAACCGGGGCGTTGCTCCATGACATTGGAAAGCTTGGCGTTCCGGAATACGTGCTTCTCAAGCCTGGGCCCCTAACGACCGAGGAATTCGACATGATTAAGAAGCATCCAGAAATTGGTGCATCGATTCTCGATCCGGTCGTGTTTCCTTGGGCAGTCTTGCCGGCCGTCAAGCATCACCACGAAAAATGGGATGGAACCGGTTATCCTGACGGTTTGAAGGGCGAGGATATACCATTCATTGCTCGCATTATGGCGGTCGCTGACGTTTACGACGCATTGACCTCCAACCGATCTTATCGCGCGGCTAAAACCCATGAGCAAGCGGTCGAGATCATTCGCAAGGATGCGGGGCGCCACTTCGACGCAGCGATCGTCGATGTCTTTCTTCAAATCATCGATACGGTCGTTTCTGATTTGGCAAAAGAGGGGATAGGCCCTCTTGCTCCTAAAGAATCCACAGTTAAGCTCGAAGAAAGTGCATCGGCCGAGGCGTCCAGGCATGTTTCCAAAGCATTTTCCGAGATGTGGGCACTTTACGAAGCCACCCAGTCTCTTTCGAGCCGCGTGGGCCTGAAAGAGACGGTTGAGGTGGTCGTGAAGAAGATCGCGGAGATCTATTCCGGCTCGACTTGTGCGTTCCTACTATGGAACCCAAATTCGGAAAGTCTGGTTGTCGATTCGGTTTTCGGCGTCAACCGCGAGTACTATCTCGGGGCAAGAAGTGCGCGCGGAGCCAGCCGATCGGTGGAAGCGATCAAGACCAAAACCTCCTACTCGGGCGGATATGAGGACGGTGACCTCGTACTTGCAGAGGGGCTTTTGACGCCGTGGACACCACCACGCAGTGCCCTCATCGTGCCGGTGATCTGCGACGGAACACTCCTTGGAACGATCAATCTTTACCACACATCTGAGAAGTCCCTAAACGAGTACGATCGCCAATTGCTTGAGAGAGTTAGCGAACGTTCCGCGCGCGCAATTTACGACGGATTGATTTTTGATCGAACACCAGAAGATTCGTTTAAAGATCACCTAACCGGTGTCTATAATCTGCGATATTTATTGGACCATCTCGATAAGTTTTGCGGTTATTCAACCGAAGATAATAAAGGGTTTTCTTTGCTATATCTCGATCTAGACAGCTTCAAGCCAATCAACGAAGGGTTCGGTCACTCGCGGGGCGATGTCGTGTTGCGTGACCTGGCGTCGATTCTGCTTGATGTTGTCGAAGGCGAGGGTGTTGTGTGCCGATGCGGAGGGGACGAATTCGTGGTCGTGTTGCCCGGGCGCGGATCCTCAGAAGCGAATGTAGTCGGCAAACGGATCCAACATGCTGTTGATCAATATAATCCCGATCTAAACCATCCTGTTTTTGGTTCGATCCGCGTTGGAGTCAGCGCGGGCGCTGCGTCCTTCCCACACGACGCTCAGACTCCGGCTGCCCTGCTTTCATCAGCCGAATTTCGAATGTACTCCCAAAAAACGGAGCGCAAACTTCAGCGACTCGCCAATCAACAGGGAACGGTCTTTGCCTTCAATACAAGCCTAGATAACTCTGAGCGGTCTTGCTCGGAAGCTCAAGCTACCACTTTAATGTAATCCATATAATTTATTGCCTCCTGGAGTTCGTAAATGCATCCGGTAAATATCAATCATTCAAATCAACGTGGCAAATCGATGCGGGGGCGTAGTTACGCTTCGGCAGCAGTTTTCATAGTCTGTAGCATGGCGCTTGGCGAGGGGGCGCTCGCGGACGCGTTCGTCAGCACCCAAATGCGTCATCCGAATTCCAAGTTTGCGAATGTGATCGTGAAAACCAGCCACGTGCTTACACGGCGCGAGGAGCGGACGTTGGGCCGGTATGGAGCTTACGTTTACCGGCATTTGCCGCTTATTCAATCGGTAGCCGTAACTGTTCCCAGTCAGCGGCTGGCACAGCTTTCGCACCTTGGATTCGTCGAGCATTTGTCGTCCGACGCTTTAGTTCGGAAGACGGACAATTTTACGGTCGGAGCTAGCGGCGCCAACTCTGCATGGTCCAAGTACACGGTCTCCGGAAAGGGGATTGGGGTAGCCGTGGTCGATAGCGGAATCCGTTCATCAGCGGACTTTGGGGCGCGAGTTGTCGCAAGCGCGAATTTTTCGCCAGACGCGAAATCTGGCGATGATCTTTGCGGACATGGGACGCACGTCGCGGGTGTCATCGCCGGTAACGCGACCAATTCCAGTGGACCGCAATACACGCAGACCTTTTCGGGAATCGCTCCCCAGGCAAATCTGATCAATATTCGGGTTCTTGACTCGCAAGGCAGTGGATCTGTCAGCCAAGTCGTTGCGGGAATCTCGTGGGCGGTTGCAAATCACTCACTCTACAATATTCGAATCCTGAACCTGTCTCTTGGGCACGTCGTCGGCGAAAGCTACAAGACAGATCCCCTTTGCCAAGCGGTGGAAGTTGCTTGGAAGTCGGGGATCGCAGTCATTGTTGCAGCTGGCAACACCGGACGCTTGAACGGTACTCAGACTTCCGGCGCAGATAATGATGGATTTGGGACGGCATACGGCACGATTTCTTGCCCTGGAAATGATCCGTTCGTTATCACGGTTGGTGCTATGAAGCAGATGGATAGCACTCGAGCGGACGACACTATCGCTTCCTATTCGAGCCGAGGGCCGTCACGACTGGACTTCGTTGTAAAGCCCGACATCGTAGCTCCTGGAAATCTCGTCACATCGGTGCTGTCGATGAACAGCACGTTCTATGTGGACTACGCAAATACAGCCGGTGTACCGTGGGCTGCTTATGTGGCAAATGCACCCGCGGGCCTTTCGACGAACTACTTTACGATGTCCGGCACGTCAGTGGCGGCTCCGGTCGTCTCGGGTGCAGCTGCACTGTTGCTTCAGCACAGCCCTAATATTTCACCCGACACGCTGAAGGCTCGACTCATGCTTAGCGCCGACAAATGGGTGGCGCCAAACAGAAATGGAGATATGTTTAGCTATGGAGCCGGGTTCTTGGATGTGCCGGCGGCTATCGCAAGCAACGCGACATCGAACGGATATGCAAAGAGCCCGACTGCCACGCATCAGCAGAACGGAAACGTCACGATAAACGTGGTGGATTCCCTGCTTGGTACGATCTCCGGACTCCTTGGGCTTCTGGGCCTCGACTTCCTAGATGGCGAAAGGGCCATGTGGGGTGAGCGAGCGATGTGGGGCGAAAACACGGTCACTCCGAATCGAGCCATGTGGGGCGAAGGATTCTGGAGCGATACTTCCTCCTACTCTGTTACCCAAGCAGGTGCTGAACTCTCCTTTGTCTCCGATAAGGCAAAGTCGTCGGCAAAGCCAAAGACTAAGTTGCCGCGCCGCCTGACTTGGGGCGAGTAGCTAATAGGCTTGCCTCCTTCGCCGGAGGCAGGCCTTCTTAGTTTTTGCTGAGAAAACTAGCCCAACTCGAATGTTGTGTTGCCGAAGACTCGGCCAAGATCGAGATTGGGTGCGGACCCGGTATACATTCTCGCAACTTCGAATCTGGGCTGCATATTGAACAGCTTAATGAGATTTTGAGCGGCCAAATTGGGTTCGGGCACATCGAGAAATACTTCCGAACCTGGCTTCAATTCCCGGCACAGCTCACCATAGATCTCGCTGGCAACTTGAAATGAGTCAGCGAACAGCGGTCCTATTTTGAATCCTGATCGGCAAGGTCGGACGGTGCCGTAGCCGCGCAAAACACGGTTCTCCTCGAAGACAACCGTCTTAGTATCCGGCATGGCGATCCAAGCTTCCAGAAATCGGCCCCTGATCACGGGAAACCCAAGTAGGTCGTAATCACATAAGGCCGGCAAGTCGTTGTGTGTTATCCGTCGGCAGCGGATTGCTGCGGACTCCGGCGGATTCGCTTGCGCGACAAAACGGATGCTCCGGTGGGCCAGTTGAAATCCCGACCGCATGTAATTCGTTTGCTGATCCACGACCCCGTCCAACCCAATAAGATGACCATCCAAGTGCCGCATGCCCGAGTTCCAAATCTGGAGACCGAGACCCTGGCCGCGAAATTCGGGACGTACGATGTAGAAACCTATGAATCCGAACGTTCCGGCATAGGAAACGGCTGAGATACAAGCGACGGGCTTGTCGTCAATCAGCCCCACCAAAAACCCCTGAGGATCTGTAGCATAAAACGCGTCGCCGTCAAACAATCCCGGGTTCCAGCCCTCGTCGTCGGCCCACCGGACAGCAGTATCGAGCTCTTCTCTGGACATCGTACGAACATTCATCGTCTTGCGGGTTGATCAGGGGAGTGCGCTGGCAAGCGCGAATACGAGCGGAGCATTCCAGTTGATGGCGATTTCATTAACAGTGTAGTTAGCTTCGACATCTTCCCACTGGCGGGCTGGCAGAGTTTTGCCGTTTGCGTTTGGGCCACCAACCAGCATTCCTGGCCATGGCTGATCGATGCCGTCGGCGGCGCTAGGACGATGGTGAGGATGCAACGGCCATCTTGCACCCAGTTGGGTCACATAGCTCGTCGCGAAAGTATTTCGCCCGAAGAGGTAGTGCAGGCAATCGCGCGCCGCGTCTTTATAACTCTTTGTTGGTGAAAATCGATCAGCGAGTTGGAGCATCATTGCGTAGTTCGCAACCACGCTGTTGCTACCCCAGATGTAGTCGTTGTGCCCCATCGGGATAAGATAGCCATTCTCTCGGGAGCGCTTTACAAGCTCGTCTGCCGCGAAGATCGCGTCGGCTCGGATTTGAGAGATGGTGTCGGGAGAGGCGTTCTTCCGGCCAGAAAGCGCGTAGGTGTACATCCCCAAATTCTCAACCGATGGCCATCCTTGTGCGCGATTGGCGCTAAGTGTGGGCTTCCAATCGCCATAGTGCGATATGAAATAGTCATTGAAAGATTTGGCACCGGTGGTGCGGAACAATTCGGCAGCTGCCCACAACATTTCATCTCTCGCGTCTCGGTCCCCGTAACCTCCCGTCAAAATGCCTTTTGGGTTTCGGGTGAAGTACGCATTCGGATGGTTGGAAGCCCAGACCCAAGCCTTCTGTGATGCGGCAGTGCAGCGATCGGCGAATTCGCGATCGAATTGTCGATAAACGCGCGCGGCAATCGCGGTGACCGCGGCGAAATCGGCGGTTGCGGTCGTCACCTTAAACGGCTCCGCGCCAAGGCCAACGATTTCGGTATCCGCCGCGTCTTTTTCCGGCATGATAAACCCAGAAAAGCGAGCGGTGGTGGACTTGTGCCAAACACCGCCATCGCTATCCTGCATCTTAAGCATCCACTCCAGGTTCCATCGAATCTCGGTGAGCACGTCTGGCGTGCCATTTCTGTGGTCGGGAAGGTCGAGATTGATACGCCCGAGTTTTCGTGGATTCAATTCGTAAGCCCACAGCAGGGTGCCGGTCGTGATCCCGGAATTTACGACGTAACGGCCAAAGTCACCCGCGTCGTGCCAGCCGCCGCTGACATTAACAGTTCCTTCGCGACCGGTCGATGGATCGTAGTGGGCATCACTGGTGTGACATGCAGGGTGGTGGTACTGCGGGAAATCGGGTGCGAGGCTCACTGCGCAGCCACATCGTTGACCAGTGAACATCCTCATCGCAAGGCGGAAGGGACGTGCGTATACATTCCGTGAGATCTCGAACTCGTCGCCCTTAGCTACACCCTTCGCTTCGACGTAATAACGTCCTGCGGCCTTGAGGCCGGAGAAGTCTATTCTCCGGATTTCGTCACCCGTGTCGCGATCCAACACGGCTGGTCCGAGTGTCGGTGTGAACACGACATTGTTGTCTGACGCTCGTCGGATCACGACTTCGCCAGAAGATACTTCGGCAATTACCGCATACTTTGTCTCGTCGGGCAAATAGCCAACTTGGCATGCGCGTATGGGGTGAAGTGCTGCGTCGTTCATCAGCGTAGCGGACAACAAAAGCGTAATGTACATCGTTGAGTTCCTGTGATAGTCATGTTAACGGACTTGCCCTCGCCCAATCTATCTGCCAACCACTGATCCAAAACTCCAGTACTCCAATGCAACCTATGGATAAAGCCGGTCGAGCCAAGCGATGAGGAGGTCGGGCCACGTTTTAAGGCCTGGTTCATGGGTTCTCAATCCGTATCCGTGGCCGCCCTTCGGAAAGAGATGTAGTTCGACAGGGACTTTTGCAAAGTGGCAAGCATGGGTATAGGCCAGACTGCCTTCGATCGGAATCGGGTCGTCCATCGCCTGGACGATAAAAGTCGGAGGGGTGTACTTGTCGATCGTCAAACCCTTCGCAAGCTGTAGGGTGCCTTCCACGTTGAGATAGGCGGGATAGATCAGGACCGTGAAGTCGGGACGGGGGCTAAGCTTGTCGGCGTCATCCTGTGCCTCGTAGGTGCCATCAGGCGTCGTCGACGTCATTGCCGCAGCGTGGCCGCCGGCGGAGAACCCTAAGATGCCAACCCGATCTGGCGTAACGCCAAACTCTTGGGCCCGTGACCGTAGCAGCCTGAGCGCACGCTGCGTATCTTGGAGCACGACCTTGTGCAACGGCTTATCTTGCTCGCGAATCGGAAGTCGATACTTCAAAACGGCGGCATGGATACCCGCCAAATTAAGCCGGGTGGCAATCTCCCACCCCTCATGCTCAATCGCCTCGATGAAATATCCCCCGCCCGGGCAAACCAGCACCATCGGCGCCCCGGGTTTGGCGCTCTTGGATTTGAATACTTCAAGCGTAGGAGTTGAGACTCCTTTGACCAAAAGGAGATCCGAGTCCGGACTCTTTTCGCTCGACTCCTTGTCGGACCTTGTCCACCCACCAGGGTTACCATTTGGCCAAAGATTGATGATCGGCCGGGAGTGAGTCTGCGTTGAAAGAGCCATGCTAAGTAAGGATAGACCGAAGAGCAAAGAAGGCATGGCCCTATACTACGCCTCTGTCGAAATTCCTGGAAGCAACCGCAGGTCGCTTCGCTCCAAGGGGGCACGGGACAGGCGCGCTACGCTTTAGGGGACAGAATCGGAAGGGGCACCATCGACGATTCCTACCCCATACCCGATCCCCCAGAGCCTAAACCCTAAGAATGCGTAACCGTGATGATGGTGCTTGCTCCCGAGTTGCCGTCGGTGGCGTAGACGCCGACGTTAAGCGTGCTTGAAACCCTCGTGGTAATTACCGCGAATGTGACGCTGGTCTGACCGGCTGGAATGACAACCGTTGCAGGCACGCCGACCATGCTGGGTACTGCGCTCGATAGTTGGACGAGCCAGCCTCCTGGGGGCGCGGCTGACTTTAGCGTCACGGTTCCGGTGGAACCGGTGCCACCGACTACGCTGGTTGGGTTTACCGAAATACTTTGAATCAGATCGCTGGCGATTGTTAGGTTCGCATTAGCAGCCGAATTCCCATCCGTCGCGTAGATGCCGGTCGTATACGCGGTCCCCGTCGCTTTGGCGACGATTGCGAAGGTGGCGCTGGTAGCGCCCGCTGGAACGGTGACCGTCGCAGGCAAGCTTACGAGCCAGGGGATACCCGCGGTAAGGTGGATGACCCATCCTCCCAAGGGAGCGGCAGTCTTGAGCGTGATCGTTCCAGTCGAAGTGCCGCCCGCCCCGATGGTCGTTGGGTTGAGCGTGAGGCTCGTGATGAGATCGCCGACGATCGTCAAGACTGCATTCGCGCCCGAGTGGCCGTCCGTCAGGTAGATGCCCGACGTATAGGTCGCGGAAGTCTCCTTGGCGGTGATTGGGAATGTTACGCTGCTTGCTCCGGCGGGAACCGTGACCGAGGTAGGCGCGGTTACCAGCCAGGGAATGCCGACCGAGACGCTTACGGTCCAACCTCCGGCTGGGGCGGGAGACTTAAGGCTAATCGTGCCGGTTGACGATCCATTGCCTCCAATCGTCGCAGGGTTGAGACTCAGGCCAGTGATCGCATCGGTCGTGACGTTCAGGATGGCGCTGTGGTAGATCACCGAGTCATGGGCGCTGATGAGGCAGCTGAACGTTGGCGCAAAGATCTGGGTGGTTACATTGAATGTTGCGGTTGTCGCTCCATGAGGAACCGTAACCGTGGCAGGCACTCCAACAAACGTCGGATTCGCGCTCGTTAGGGTGATGGTCCACCCAGCAGCCGGTGCCGGGCCGCCCAGGGTCAGAGTCCCAGTCGACGAACCTCCAGCTTGCACCGACGGAGGGTTTAGCGCAATGCTCTGCAACGCGTACGTACCGACTGTCAACGTCGCGTTGAAGCTGTTGGCGCCAAACGTTGCAGTGATCTGGTCGGTGAACGACACCTGGTACATCTGGGGCGTTGAAACAGTGAACGTCTTGCTAGTTGAACCGGCTGGGACGGTAACCGACGCCGGGACGGTCACGTAGGCAGGCCACTGGTTCGTGAGGGTCACGAGAGTTCCACCGAATGGCGCCTTACCGTTTAACGTGACCGTGCCGGTCGAAGTGCCGACCCCGGTAATCGTCGTCGGGCTTAGGCTGACGCCGGTCAAGACCGGTGGAGAGATCGTCAGGACGGTGCTTGCCAAATCGATCGGGTTGTGTTTTGCGGTGATCGTGGCGGTCGTCGAACTCGCGACCGCCGTAGTCGTAATCGTAAAGGTGGCGGTTGAAGCGCCCGGCGGAAAAGTGAAACTGTTCGGCACCGAAGCCTTCGTATTATCAGAGGAGCTTAGTGTCACACCGAAGCCCGTCGTCGCTGCCGGATCGCTTAATGTGATCGTAGCGATAGACGAGGCGCCGCCGGTCACCGGGTTTGGCGATGCGGTAACGCTAACAATATTAGGAAAAGTTACAAGCAAACTTGCCGTTTTCGTAACCCCCCCGAAAACTGCGCTAATGGTGAGCGCTGTCGCTAACGATACTGCCGAAGTTGTGATCGTAAAGTTGGCGGTCGTTGCCCCGGACGCAACTGTGACGCTTAAGGGCACAACCGCTGCTGCATTGCTCGAAGACAAGCTGACGGAGTCTCCGCCCGAGGGCGCCGGCCCGTCCAGCGTGACTGTTCCCGTGACGGAATTGCCGCCGATGATCGTAGTCGGAGACACGGAAACTCCAGTGAGGACCGCCGGCGTGATCGTCAGAGTTGTAGTCGGAGAGGCGCCTCCGAATGTCGCGGTAATGGTTGCGGGGGTACTTGCTGCGACGACGGAGGTCGTAATGGTGAAGGTGGCAGTAGTGGCGCCACTTGCAACGGTAACCGACAAAGGCACAACCGCGCTAGGACTGTTCGACGACAAATTGATAACATCGCCGCCCGGAGCCGCTGGCCCGTTCAGCGTGACAGTTCCCGTCGACGGCGTGCCACCTTTCACGGATGTGGGAGAAACCGACACCCCGGTCAAAACTGCAGGCGTGATCGTCAACAACGCGGTCGGAGACGCACCGCCGAAAGACGCAGTAATCGTTGCGCCGGTTGAAGTCGCAACAGACGACGTTGTAATCGTAAACGTGGCTGTAGTAGCACCAGAGGCAACCGTCACGCTTGAAGGCACCACCGCGCTCGAAGTGTTCGAAGTTAGGGTTACCACGTCGCCACCGGCTGGCGCAGGCCCGTTTAGAGTGACGGTGCCGGTCGACGAAACGCCGCCCGCAACCGAGGTTGGATTCATCGTCACACTTGTCAGTACAGCGGGAATGATTGTCAACGTCGCTGAAGCGGACACGCTTTCCACAGTTGCAGTAATGGTCGCAGTCGTTGCGGTGGCAACACCAGAAGTTGTGATTGTGAAGGTTGCGGTCGTCGCTCCAGTCGCAACTGTTACCGTGCCGGGCACCACGGCGCTGGTGCTGTTGGAAACCAAATTTACTAAAGTGCCACCGGAGGGCGCAGAGGTATTCAGCGTGACAGTTCCGATCGAACTCGTGCCGCTCGTCAAAGATGTCGGATTAAGGCTCAGGCCTGTCACCCCAACTGCCTGTACCGTCAACGTCGCGGTAGCGCTGACGCCGCCCGACGTTGCGGTGATCAGTGCAGACGTGTCGGTCGATACTGCCGTCGTTGTGATCGTAAAGGTTGCGGTCTTTGACCCTGAGGCAACGATTACGAAAGCAGGCGCGGCCGCTGCACTGTTTCCGCTTGAGAGGGTTACCACGTCGCCACCGGCAGGGGCAGCCGCGGAGAGGGTGATCGTGCCGGTCGAACTGGTCCCCGCGAGAACCTGGATTGGGTTGACGGTTAGGCTGCTAACCGCAACCGTATTTACTTGGGTGCCGATCGCGAATAGGCCGAGACCCGACGCCGAGTACACGGTCCCATCAGAGCCGATGGCGGGAAAGAAGAACGCCCCGAAAACTTTCCACTTCAGCGCGCCGCCAGATGTGA
>Ga0206958_1037_pt1 | contig 23188 bp, 20 predicted proteins | sample Alteio_BWOrgHeat_33_FD_152968 | JGI IMG/M metagenome (GOLD analysis project Ga0206958, IMG submission 152968) | Enriched cells from forest soil in Barre Woods Harvard Forest LTER site, Petersham, Massachusetts, United States -... | ecosystem: Environmental > Terrestrial > Soil > Temperate forest >... | reverse complement strand
GCAAAAGCGCCTAGCCGGCCGAGCCCGGCATTCGTGCCAGTTCCGCCCATGGCAGCCAGCGCCAGCCCGACGACGATCTGCGAGAACATCATCCATCCGCGCCGATGTCCAAGTCGTTTAAACAACGGCAAGTCGACGCGATCCATCAAGGGCGCCCACAGAAACTTCAGCGAATACGCAATGCCCACCCAGGAAAGAAACCCGATGGCCGTCAGGGAGGTGTGTTCATCGCGCAGCCAGAAGCCGAACGTATTGCCGACCAGATAAAAGGGAAGGCCTGAAGAAAACCCGAGCAACAACATCGAAAGCGTTTTGGGCCGCAGGTAATCGGCGAGCCGGTGCTTGTGCGGACTCACGCCTTCATTTTCTCAGGTTTTGAGACAAACTGTTATGGAATGGCGTTGCAAGTTGTCTAAGAGTCGTCTCGCGAAACTCAACCTCCGACATCTGAACAACCTCCGAAGTGTTACTTGGCTTCCTCGACCGCCTGTCTGCGGCAGGCAAAATACACAGTCTCGGACTTAGGCTATCTCAAGCTAGTGCGAATCTCCGGACGAAGTTTCGGTGTCTTTGGCCGATTGGAGCATAACATCGGTGTTCGAGGGGGTTCCCTCCGTCTCGGGAGAGCGCACGCGCTGGATTTTTACGCGCGCCACGCGTTTGCCGTCCATTTCCATGACGGAAAAACGAAAGCTGTCGTATTCGAAGCTCTCTCCCCCTTTGGGAATGAAGCCGAGCCGATCGAGAACGAAGCCTCCCACGGTGGCGTACGCCGGATCTTCGGGGAGAGAGATGTTGTATTGAGCGTCGAGGTCACGCACGTTCAGCGCGGCGTCGAAGATCACCGCGCCATCGGCCAGAGTGAGCGGCCGCTCTACCACATCAAATTCGTCGTGAATCTCTCCGACCATTTGTTCGAGGATGTCTTCGATGGTGACCAGGCCAAGGATGCTGCCAAATTCGTCGACCACCACGGCCAGGCCCAGATGCCGGGTCCGAAACTCGTCCAGGAGTTCGCTGGCGGGTTTGGTCTCAGGGACGATGAGGATCTCACGCAATACCCGGCGCAGATCGAACGGAGGGGGCGAAAGGTTTTCTTCTATTCGCCGCTCGCGATCCAGAAGAATCCATATCATGTCTTTGATATGAACGTAACCCAAAATATGGTCCAGGGTGCCGCGATACGCGGGAATGCGCGAACGCTGCGTGGTAGCAAAGGCGCGCATCACTTCGTCCAGATTGGATTCCACCGGAAGAGTGTGCATGTCCGGCCGCGGCACCATGATTTCCCGGACCTGAATCTGGGCCAGCTCAATGGCGCTGAGGATAAACTTTTCTTCACCCGGGGCGATCAGGCCGCGTTCGCGCGCTTGCTGAATTTGGATTTGGAGCTCTTCCGTCGAATGCGCCACTCCGTGTGCCTGGGGGGATAAAACTCCCAAGGCCTTTACAATGGCGCCGGATACACCGTCGAGCAGATCAATGGCCCAATGAAACGTATTCAGAAACCAACGGAACGGGCGTGCCACCAGCAGCGCAACGCGCTCGGCCCGAGCAAGACTAATCGTCTTGGGAACCAGTTCGCCCATAACCACGTGGAGGGCGCTCAAGAGTACAAAAGCGCAGGCGAGCGCGACGGCGTGAGCAATGAGCGCGGTGTTCGTTCCCGGAGTTCCCGGCCAGATCGCTTGGAATGCTTTGGCGAACGTCGCTTCCCCAAGAGCGCCGATGGCCAGGCTCGTCAAAGTGATTCCAAGCTGGACGCCGGAGACGACGCGGTGCAAGTCGCCAAGCAGAACTTCCACAACCCGCGCCCGAGGGTTGCCCTTGGCTACGAGCTGCCGCACGCGCGACAGCCGGACGGCCACGAGTGAAAACTCCGTCGCCGCGAAAAAACCGTTCAGAGCGACCAGCGCCAGGACACCGAGCAGGCGGACCGCAAACATGGGTGGATCTTTCTCCTGGTCGCATTGTAGCAGCACAGCGCACCACAGGCTCGCGACGAAGGTGGACGATTCCAACTTTGCACGGACGCTCAAACATCGAGCGTCTTGCCCTCCCCGACGCCCTGGCAGGATTCAGTTCGTGGAGGTTGACAGGAGACTGGCCGGGTTCTTAGGATATCCCTTCACATTCGAATGACCTGAAAAGAGTTCAGGCAAACTGAGGCAACTTCGAAGCAGGAATCTTAATCATAAAAGTTAAAAAACTATGATCAGCGTAAAGGATCTTTCCAAGAGGTATGCCCGCAACACGGCAGTGGACCATATCACTTTCGAAGTCGAGAAAGGCCAGATTGTCGGTTTTCTCGGACCGAACGGAGCAGGCAAGACAACCACGATGCGCATGCTGACGTGTTTTTTGCCTCCTACCGCTGGCTCCGCGACCGTTGCGGGGTTTGACGTTCTGGAAGCGCCGATGGAGGTCAAAAAGCGCATTGGCTATCTTCCAGAAGCGCCTCCGCTTTATCTTGAAATGCGCACCGGAGAGTACCTGACGTTCGTCGGTAGGTTAAAGGGGCTCACGGGCGCTGACCTTCGGCAGCGCGTTGATACGGTTTGCGAGCGCTGCGCGGTCGCGGATGTGAAAAACAAGTTGCTGGGAAAACTATCGAAGGGCTACCGGCAGCGCGTCGGTCTGGCTCAGGCGATTCTCCACAATCCGGACGTCCTGATCCTGGACGAGCCGACCGCTGGACTCGACCCGAAACAGATCAACGAGACGCGCGACCTGATCAAGAGTCTCGCTGGCGACCATACCATCATTCTGAGTACGCACATCCTTCCTGAAGTTGAGCAGACCTGTCAGAGAGTCATCATCATCAACAAGGGCAAACTTGTAGCGACAGACTCGGTTGCCAACTTGCGGAATCGTGCGACCGGCGCGGAAATAGTACTTGTGGAAGTGGCGGCGCGCAGAAGCGAAGTCGACCAAGCGGCTGTGCAGCGGAAATTACAGCAGGTGGCGGGAGTGAGCCAAGTGGCCTTCAAGGAGAAGCGGGAGAGCGGCTGCACATTTGAGGTGGAAAGCCTTAAGCGGGACTTCGCGCGAGGCGACCTGGCGCGCGCCATCGTGGAATCCGGCTGGGACCTGAACGAGATGCGGCCAACGACATTAAGCCTGGAAGAGATCTTTCTGCAGCTCACTGGGGATCCAGCTCCTCCGCCGGCGGAAGCTGCACCAACAAAGGGAAACGCGCAATGAGAAACGCATGGGTAATTTGCCGCAAGGAGTTGGGCAGCTATTTTGTTTCACCGATCGCTTATGCAGTGATGGCTTTGTTCGCTCTGATCTTCGGCTTTGTATTCTTTTCGGCCACGCGGGACTTCGTCAACTTCTCATTTCGTTCTCAGATGATGGGCGGCGCACAACCGATGAGCGTCAACGAGTTCATCATTCGGCCGCTTCTGGGATTTGCTGGAACGGTTTCTCTGTTTCTCATTCCCATGATCAGCATGCGGCTCCTCGCCGAGGAAAAGCGTAACGGTACGATCGAGCTGCTGCTGACCTCGCCGGTTCAAGACCTCAGCATCATCCTAGGAAAATGGCTCGGAGCAATGCTGCTCTATCTCTTCGTCCTGGGTATGTCCGTGCCTAGCATCGCGCTGCTATTTATTTGGGGCAAGCCCGATTGGAAGCCCGTCCTGGCAGCCTATCTTGGCCTCCTTTTGCAGGGCGGGTGCCTGCTGGCCGTTGGCACGCTCATCTCTGCCATGACCAGCAATCAGATTGTAGCGGGCGGCGTCGCGTTTTTCGTCAGTCTGCTGTTATACATGTTGAGCTGGTTCACCGAGTACGACAGCACCACCACTTCTAAGGTGCTCAACTATATTTCCATCGTTCCTCACATGGAAAACTTCAGCAAAGGGATCCTCGATTTGAAGGACGCGGTCTTCTACGTGACATTTATTTTTCTAGCCTTGTTCCTGACGGTGCGACAGATGGAATCACTTCGGTGGAGATCCTAGGATGGCTTTCCACTGGATCAAGGCGAGGCAGACTCAATACACCCTCTACGCGAGTGCTTACATCCTCGTAGTGCTCGCGGTTCTTGTCGCCGTGAATTATCTGGCCAATCGCTATGACAAGTCGTACGACTCTACGGCGAACAAACAGTTCAGCCTCTCGGACCAAACCATCAAAGTGGTCAGGGGCTTAAAGAGCGACGTCCAACTTACTTATTTTGGCCCGCAAAGCGAATTCCGCACCGCTCGGGATACGTTGGACCGCTATTCCAGTTTGTCTCCGAAATTGCACATCGCCTATGTCGATCCAGAACGAAAGCCTCAGGTCGCAAGGGCCGCCGGCTATCGAGCTGATTCGTCGGTCATCGTCGAGAGCGGTACGCGGCGGGAAAACGCGAAGAGCTTGAGCGAAGAAGAACTTACCGGGGCTGTGATTCGTTCGCTCAAATTAGGTGAACGCAGCGTATGCGTGCTCTCCGCGGCCGGAGAACCCTCGATCGACGATACGGAAGGATCGGGCTATTCCATCTTTAAGCAGCTGCTCGAACGCGACAATTATAAGGTTCGCACCGAAACACTTCGACCTGCAGCTGCAGACACGAGCAAGCCTCTCGCGATCGGTCAGGAGCCCTCCGCGGTTTCTGTCGCGGTGCCCAAGGAGTGTACAGTCCTGATAGTCGCCGGCCCGAAAAACGACTACCCGGCTCCGATTATCAACGCCTTCAAATCCTACGTGGAAAGCGGCGGGCGAGCTTTTTTCCTACTCGATACGCCACTCCGCCTGGGCGGCTCCGAACCACCGACGGAAAATGAGGAACTGGGTAAACTTCTCGCCGATTGGGGAGTTGCCGCAAACAAAGATTTGGTCCTCGATCTCAGCGGCGTGGGGCGGATATTTAATCTCGGTCCGGAAATCCCGTTCATCGTGCGCTACGAATCGCATGCCATCACCCAGCCGCTCACAAATGTGCCAACAGCCTATCCCCTTTCTCGCTCATTAGAGACCCTGGCCTCCGGCAAGGCCACGGTCTCGAAACTCGTGGCAACGAGCGAAGATAGTATCGCCACGACCTCCATCGGGCCTCGCGGCGCGGTCGATCCATCAAAGGGGAAGAAGGGACCGCTCACGCTGGCCGTCGCCGGTATTTTAAACGGCACGCCCCAGAGCCGCTTCGTGGTCGTCGGCACGTCGCGCGCCGCGCAGAACGGCATGGTGGGCGCGCGTCCGCTTGGCAACCGTGACCTGATGGTGAACATCGTGAACTGGCTGTCCTCCGACGAAGAGCTGATTTCCATTCGTCCTAAGCCTCCTGAAGATCGCCCGCTCAACATGAACGGCCGCAAATTGAGCGCGACGTTCTGGCTCAGCGTGGTCGTTTTCCCGCTCGCCGTGGTCGGGTTTGGCTTGATTACCTGGTGGCGGCGGAGATAGCTTATGAAGTCCACGGGTCTTCTGACCGCCAGCTTTCTTCTTCTCGTGCTCAGCGGGATTATCTGGTGGTCCAATAAGAAAGCAGCCACGCCAAGCAAGGCGCCGGCAGAGAGCACCAGCACCAAGCTTCTTAGCATTCCGGGAGACCAACTCCAGGAAATTGAGATACAGAAGCGTGACGCCGAGACTATCCGTTTGCTGCGATTCGATTCCAAGTGGCAAATCGCCGGGCCCAAACCCCTCCGCGCCGATCCAGAGGCAATCTCAAACTTGCTCTCGAGCCTGTCCTCACTCAGCTCCGATCGCACCGTCGAAGAAAAAGCCACTAGCCTCGACCAATACGGCCTGACCCGGCCGGCAATCGAGCTGAGCGTCATCGACAAGCATGATAAGACCGTGAAGATCCTCATCGGCGACGATACGCCTGCCGGCGCGGCGGTTTATGCGGCCATCGCAGGTGACCCCTGCGTGTTTGCCATGTCCAGCTACAAGAGAAATAATTTCGATAAGTCTACGAACGACTTGCGCGATAGGCGGATGTTGGTGTTCGACGCAGACAAACTGAGCCGCGTCGAATTGCAATCCAAAAAGCAAAGTATCGAGTTCGCTAGAGACAAAGACCACTGGCAGATCGTCAAGCCCTCATCTTTCCGCGCCGATCCATCGGCAGTGGAAGAGCTACTCCGCACATTGCGTGACGCAAAAATGGATTTGAGCGGTACCAACGACGAAAAGAAAGTTGCCGCTGAGTTCCGTTCCGCCGCGCCTTTTGCCATCGTAAAAGTCTCGGATTCTTCCGGCGCTCAGGAACTCGAGGTGCGAAAGAGCAAGGACGATTACTACGCGAAATCGAGCGCCGCCGGGGGTGTGTTCAAAATTGCCAGCAATATCGGCACCGGGCTCGACAAAAGCCTGGATGAGTTCCGGAACAAGAAATTGTTCGACTTCGGATTTGCCGATCCAGATAAGCTCGAAATCCATGACGGCTCCAAGAGTTACTTTTTGAGCCGCAGCAATTCCGATTGGTGGTCGAACGGGACAAAGTTGGATAACGCCGAGGTGACGACGCTGATGGCCCAGATTCGTGATCTCACCGCAACCAGATTTACCAATAGCGGATTCACGACAACTCTCTTGGACCTCACGGTGACCTCCGACAACGGGAAGCGAACCGAGAGAGTTCTCATCTGCAAGAATGAGGATCGCTACATTGCGAAACGCGAAGGCGAACCTGCACTTTACGAAGTGGCTGCGCCAGCGGTCTCGGAACTCCAGAAATCGGCTGCGGACCTTAAACCAGCTACGCCCGCCAAGAAGTAAAGGACGCTTCGCTCAAGATTCAGCTCGCTTTTATGTAGTCAATTCCGTCCGGACTGTAAGTCATTTATTCGTTTTCCCAGTTGGTTGCGCGCATACCCAGCGTCCTCTACACTCAAAGACTGTCAAAATCGTTTTGGAGAGAACTTGCGATCCCTTCTTCGGATCTTTTATTGGATTTTCACCATCATCGTAGTTGTGACAGGCGCATCGGCATGGTGGTTCATTTACAGGCCGCTCCCGCAAATTGACGGGATCGCCACTCTTCCCGGCCTCCAGCAGCAAGTCACGGTTGAGCGCGACGGCTGGGGCGTTCCGCACATTCGCGCCGCGTCGCTGGAGGATCTCGCCGAAGCACAAGGCTACGTCGTAGCCCAGGACCGTCTCTGGCAGATGGACATCATTCGGCGCGCCGCGAGCGGCCAGCTTTCCGAAATCCTGGGCCCCAGGACGCTGTCAATTGACAAGGAATTTCGCACTTTTGGCTTCAGCCGCGCTGCGGAACGCGACGTCGCTCTTCTGGACCCGGAATCACGCAAAGTTTCAGAGGCCTATGCGCGCGGCGTGAACAAGTTTATTGAGCAGCACCGGAATAATCTCCCCCTGGAATTCTCGCTCTTGAGTTACAAGCCGCAAAACTGGACGCCATCCGATAGCTTGCTCATTTCGGCCTATATGTATCGGACTCTGACGGACACCTGGGAGCGGGAACTGAATCGCGCCGTCGTCACCGAACGCGCCGGCGCGGACCGTGCGAAGGACCTGTTTTCCGAAGAAGCTGCGATGGACCATTTCGTGGTAGGCGACCCAAGCGTGGTCAATGACGGGTCTCAGCGGTCGGCCGCCGATGACGACGAGGACGATGACGATGACATGGAGCCGGACACTGTGCTCAAGGCAAGTCTCCCTGGCTCACTCGACATTTCCGCGCCCGATCACGCTCCGGATCTAACCTCAGCACTCCTGCCAGCGGTTCAGGGATTCCTGGAAAAATCGCGCAGCGAGATTCGCCGGGGGCTCGGCAGCAATAACTGGGTCGTGAGCGGCGCGCATACCGTGACCGGAAAACCTCTGCTGGCAAACGACACACACCTCGAACTCAACATTCCTTCGATCTGGTACGAAATTCACCTTACGGCGCCAGGCTGGAACGTCAAAGGGTTTACGTTTCCCGGTGCGCCGTTTGTCATCATCGGTCATAACGACCGCATAGCTTGGGGGTTTACCAACAATGGCGCGGACGTTCAGGACCTGTATATCGAAACGTTTAATCCAGCTTTGCCGGAGGAATACCGCGTCAGGGGCGCCTGGACGAAGGCGCAAATCATTGACGAAACGATTCGCGTCAAGGGACAGCCTGACGAGCATTTCAAGGTCACCGTGACTCGTCATGGGCCCATCGTGCATCGCAATGGCGACAAGGGCTACGCTCTGCGTTGGACGGCCACAGAACCCGGCGGACTCGGCGGGGCCACAGCGTACGGCTGGCTCGGCAAGGCGCGAAATTGGAAAGAATTTCGGGATACCTTGAAGCGCTATTGGGGCCCCGCGCAGAATGGGGTCTACGCAGATGTCGAAGGCAACATCGGCTATGTCATGGCTGCCCGCGTGCCGATTCGAAAGAAGGGGCACGGGGAGGTCCCTGTTCCCGGCGATAACGAGGACTACGAGTGGAATGGCTACATTCCCTTCGATCAGCTTCCTCAAGCTATCAATCCGGATAGTGGATTGATCGTTACGGCCAATGCGCGCGTGGTGGGCCCAAATTACAAACCGTATCTTACTGACCGGTGGGAAGAACCCTATCGCACTGCGCGCATTTACGATTTGCTGCACGACCGGCATGATTTGCGCCCCGAGGACATGCTGAAAGTGCAGACGGACACGTACAGCTATCCGCACGTCTTCCTGGCGGATCAGCTGGCAGCCAGCGCGAAAACGGTGAAACCCAAGGACTCGCGAGCGCAAAAGCTGATCGACGGCCTAAAAGATTGGAATGGAATTGCCGATGCCAACTCCCCGGAAGTGACTTTTCTAGAAGCGGTGCGGCAGGCCGCGATAGAACTCCTTCTTGAGCCGTTCCTCGGAAAAGACACAAATCTCTATCAGTGGCGGAGCACCGCCTTCCTGCAAAAGGTACTCACAGACAGGCCCCCAAAGTGGCTGCCCGCGGCTTTCAAGAACTATGACGAATTGCTCGCCGCCGCGGCCGACCGCGGAGTGGCAAATCTGGCTGTGCGGAGCGGGAGCGACCAGATCCCAGATTGGCCGTGGAAGCGATTCGACTCCCTGGACATGCTTCACTACCTTGGGCGAGAAGGCTTGTTGAAAAAGCTTCTCAGCATTACGGACAAACCACAATCGGGAACCGCGTACAGCGTGCGCGCCTCAACCAAGACGCACGGGCCCGCCATGCGCTTCGTCGCAAATCCTGGCAATTGGGACGAAACCATTCTCGTGAATTCCACGGGAGAATCCGGCCAACCAGGAAGCAGCCACTATACAGACCAGTTTTCCTATTGGTATGAAGGCAGACCCATCTTCGCGCCGTTCAGCGACGCAACCACAGCCAGCGCGCGAAAGCATAGCCTGACGCTCAAGCCAGGGTCCTGAGCCTTCGCCATACTCATGCCTGAACTGCCCGAGGTAGAAGCCGTTGTTCGAACGCTACGTCCACTCGTTCAAGGAAGGTGTATCCGATGTGCCCACGTTTTTCATCCCATCGCTTCAAAACCGCAAGGCGCGGCACAGATTTCTCGCCTTGCCCAGGGACAGCGGATTCAAACGGTAGACCGCAAGGGGAAATACGTGCTCCTGCGCCTCGACCGCGGCCTGTTGACATTGCACTTTCGGCTGGACGGCCAACTGCTCTGGTTTTCAAACGTGAAGGAATTGTTTGAGCGCGCCAATCAGCGCGAAGGAGGCGTTCACGTGGATGTCGCGTTCGAGTTGGACCGTGGCGTACTTGGCTTTGCCGACGGGCGTCATTTCGGGCGCGTTCACGCGTGGGCCTCCGCCCAAGAATGCAGCGCGCTTGGCGTATTGGGAATCGACGCACTCTCAAGCGAATTCACTCTGCGGCGATTTAAGCAAATGCTTTCTGCCTCGAGGCGCCCGCTAAAAGAGTTCTTGTTGGACCAGAAGCGCGTCGCGGGGCTAGGCAACATCTACTCCTGCGAATCGCTATGGCGTGCGCGGCTCGACCCCCGCCGGCGCGCCAACTCCCTGAATTCGCAAGAAGCGCTCCGGCTGCACAAAGCAATTGTGTCCGTTCTCAAGCGTGCCTTAGAATGCTGTTTGCACCCGGCGCCCGACTTTCGCGATCCGCGGTGGTGGTTTCAAGGCCTGGAAACACTTCTTCGTGCGTACGGTCGCCAAGGAGAATCCTGCCGCCGTTGCGGCCGGCCTATCCGGCGTATCGCGCAAGGCGGCCGGTCAACTTACTATTGCGGGGGCTGCCAGAAATAAGCGACTCCAAAGGATACAGGTCTATCGCGTGAATTCACCTGCTCCCAAGAAACCCGACCCGCTGAAGAAGCCAGATTTCGAGCGTTCCCTTGCGCGTCTCGAAGAAGTCGTCCGCCGGCTGGAGAGTCCACAACTTTCGTTGGACGACGCAATGAAACTATTCGAGGAGGGCGTCGCGCTGTCGCGCGAATGCCAGAAGCAATTGGAAGAGGCGGAAGGCCGCGTCGAAATCCTCCTGAAAAAAGCCGACGGAAAGCTGACCGCAGAACCGTTTGATCCCGAACGGGAGAGCGAGACGTGAGCCTTTCCCGATCTCTTTTGCTGCCCGGTTCCTCGCCGCGATGAAACTTTCCGCCTTTTTCGAAGAAGATCGGCTGACTGTGGATGCTGCGCTTGAACGGCTATTACCCGCTGAGAGCACGCCACCTACTTCTATCCATGCGGCCATGAGATACAGCGTCTTCGCCGGCGGCAAGCGCATGCGGCCGATTCTTTGCCTTGAAGCAGCACGCATTTTCGAAGCCGAGGTTGCGCCGGCGCTCTATCCGGCCTGCGCTCTCGAGTTCATTCATACCTACTCCTTGATTCACGACGACCTGCCAGCGCTGGACAATGACGATCTTCGCCGCGGTAAACCTACGTGCCATAAGAAATTTGGCGAAGCAATTGCGATTCTCGCGGGGGATGCGCTTCTTACGCTCGCTTTCGAATCCATCGGAGCGACGCCCGTTCCTTCTGAACGCCGCGTGGCTATCCTGACAGAAGTTGCGACGGCGGCGGGCACCGTAAATGGCATGGTCGGTGGCCAGGTCGCGGACATCGAAGCGGAAGGCAAGCGCGTTGAGCCCCCGATGCTCGAATACATTCACCGTTCCAAGACTGCTGCGTTGATTCGCGCCGCCGTTACCGCAGGTGGCTTGTGCGCGGGAGCGGTGCCCGAGGATGTCGCGCGACTTCGCCGTTTCGGCGAAACGATAGGCTGGGCGTTTCAAGTCACCGACGATATCTTGGACGTCGAGGAATCCTCGGCCGCTCTTGGGAAGACCGCTGGAAAAGACGTGGCGCAGCAAAAGGCGACCTACCCTTCTGTTTTCGGGCTGGAGCGCTCCCACCAAATCGCCAAAGAGCTTGCGACCAAAGCGATTGCCGAACTCGCGCCGTATGCGGAGCGCGCTTCCCGGCTCCGGGAGATCGCGGAATATTTGGTGCTGCGTCGTACGTGACGGTTCGAACTCCTCATGAAACGCAAGACAGGCAGCAAGCGGCTCGATCTTGTCCTCGTCGAGAGAGGTCTCGCTGAGTCTCCGCAAAAGGCCCTGGCTATGATCCTTGCCGGCGAGGTGCACGTAAACGGGGAACGCAGCGGCAAAGCGGGAATGGCGGTGGTTGAGGATGCGCGCATTGAAGTCGCAAGCCGCACTCAGAAATTTGTCAGCCGCGGGGGCGTGAAGCTGGAAGGAGCCTTGCAAGATTTTGATGTGGACCCGACGGGGCGGATGTGCCTCGACATCGGTTCTTCCAACGGTGGATTCACAGACTGCCTGCTGCAGCATGGGGCCGCGCGGGTCTATGCCGTGGATGTAAACGTAGCGCAACTTGATTGGAAGCTGCAGCAGGACTCTCGTGTCATTCGAATCGAGCGGAACGCGCGCGAACTCCGGGCGGAAGACATCCCTGAAATCGTGAGCATCGTCGTCGTTGACGTTTCTTTCATTTCGGTCGGTAAGGTGATCGCGCCAACGGTGGTCGTAGCAGAAGCCGGGGCTCGCTTTCTGATCCTGATCAAGCCGCAATTCGAATTGCGACGCGAAGAAATCGCCTCGGGCGGTATCGTGGAGGATAAACAACTTCACGAGAAAGCAATTTTGGGAGTAAGCAAAAAGGTTGAAGCCCTTGGTCTCGAATGTCTCGGCGTTCGGCCAAGCCGCCTGTTAGGAGCCGAGGGCAATCAGGAGTATTTTCTCCACGCACGCAAAAAGTCCATGGAGTAGAATCGCAGGCACACATGCACCCCGGAAAATCCTTCCAAACCATAGGTGTTCTCTCGCGTCCGCGGCGTTCCAATCTCGCTGTTGTAGTGCCTCCTTTGCTGAAATGGCTCGAGACGCGGGGCATACAAACCTTCTATGACGAAGAAACGGCCAGTTGTTTGCCAGATGTTTCAAAGGGGTTGACTCGTCCGCTCGTTGCGGACTCCTCGCAGCTTCTCCTCGTTCTTGGTGGCGATGGCACAATGCTTGCCGCCGCGCGTTTGGCCTCGCCGCGCGGGATTCCGATCTTGCCGATTAACATGGGCAGTCTAGGCTTTCTAACAAGTTTCACCGTCGAGGAGCTTTATCCCGCTCTCGAGGACACCCTGGGCGGGCGCTATTCCATCAGTGAACGCGTCATGATCGATGTAGAACTGGAGCGCGCCGGCAAGATCGTCGACAATCAGCGTGTGCTGAACGAAGCAGTGATCAACAAAGGGGCCTTGGCGCGCATGATTGGGCTAGAGCTCGCCATTGACGCGGAATTCGTCTGCCGTTACCGTGCCGATGGCTTGATCGTAGCAACTCCAACGGGCTCGACGGCCTATTCGCTGTCCGCCGGCGGGCCCATCGTGCATCCCGCTGTCGAGTCTTTCACCATCACTCCGATCTGTCCGCACACACTCAGTGATCGCCCGGTCGTAGTTCGTGACTCGTCTTGCATTGAGATCCGTCTTTCTGGCAGCACGGAATCCGTTTTTCTGACGCTCGATGGACAAAAAGGCATCCCATTGCAAGCCACGGATCGTGTTCGGATTTCCAGAGCGAAGGAACTCCTTAAGCTCATCCAGCCGCCAAAGAAGTCTTATTTCGAGATATTGCGAAACAAATTGAAGTGGGGCGAAGCCTAGAATTGGTGTTATAGAAGACTAATACCCGGCGAGTACGTCCGTTCTCAACAGGTCCTTCAGAGTTTCACGTCGGCGAATAAGACGGAAACGCTTCCCTTCCACCAGAACTTCTGCGGCTCGACATCGCGCGTTGTAATTTGAACCCTGCGCCATCCCATATGCGCCCGTAGCCCAGATGGCCAGCAAGTCGCCCGCTTCCACCTGGCCGAGGGGCCAATCATGCAGAAAGCAATCGCCCGTCTCACAAACGGGCCCGACAATGTCCACCTGCTGCATGACCTTGTTCCTTTCACTTCGGCGCCGCGTGATATTCGTGATCGGATGGATCGCTCCGTATAGCGCGGGGCGCATCAAGTCATTCATTGCGGAGTCCACGACAACAAAGGTCTTGCCGCGATTTGTTTTCGTGTATAACACGCGCGTGAGCAGCACGCCGGCGGGGGCGATGATCGAACGCCCTGGCTCCAGCAAAAGATGTACCCCGAGAGTGCGGCCAATTTGAGCGACCATGCGGGCGTACTTGCGGCGTGACGGCGGAGTTTGTTCCGAATAGCGCACCCCCAGCCCACCGCCGACATCAAGATAGCGAATGGCAATTCCCGCACGCCGCAATGCGCCAACAAATCCGGAGAGCCGGCCAAACGCGCGCCGAAACGGCTCAAGCGAGGTGATTTGCGAGCCAATGTGTGCGCTGATTCCCTGCCAGCGAATGAATTTCGACTCACGATGAAGCAAGTAAAGTCTCTTGGCCTCAGACCAGCCCAGACCGAATTTGTGTTCGTGGCGTCCGGTTGCAATGTGCGGGTGGCCGCCCGCTTGCACGTCTGGATTCACTCGGATCGCTAACGATGGTGCTCGACCGCCTTTTTCGACCTGTCGCGCCGACTCCTCTTCGAGAACTTGGAGCTCCGCTTCGGATTCAACATTGAAAAGCAGGATCCCACGGTACCCGCCGTGCTTTGTTCCTCGATATCGCAATGCATCGCGAATCTCATAACGGCTTTTGCCGACTCCTGAAAAGACGATGCGATCTCCGCGCACGCCAAGGTGCGCCAAGTACTCAAGTTCTCCGCCGGAAACGATGTCGAAGCCGCTCCCCATGTTTGCCAGAAGCTTCAAGATGGACAGATTCCCGTTGGACTTTATGGCGAAGCAAATAGTATGCGACAGCGTCCCCAAGCCGCGGTCGAGTTCGCTATAGGCATCTTTGATCGCGGCGCTACTGTAGACGTAGCTGGGCGTTCCGAATTTTTCCGCCACCGACGACAGCAAGACCTTTTCGCAGGCAACTTCTTCGCCGCGGAGAGTTCGCCCTCCAACCCTCTGCCAGCGAAAGTGTGGCGTAAAACCGGCCGGATCGACGTACATAAGCTGTCGGGAAGCAGCGGTGGACGAAGAACTCATCGGACTTTTGCGATGACAAGCGTCCGGTCATCGGCGAGCGGGGCGCTTTGATTGAACCAATCCACCTCCCGCAGGATGACATCAGCGATCTCGCTCGCCGAGGCATCGTGATGCTTTTCGATCAACGCCTGAATCCGCGCGCTGCCAAAGAATTGTCCTTCACTGTTCATCGTTTCGGCGATGCCATCGGAATGAAAAACTAGAATATTTCCGCGTTCCAGAGTAACGCTCCATTCGTCGTAACTCACCTCCTCGAAAATTCCCAGTGGAAATCCAGTGAGTTCGATTTTGCCGCAGCGGCCGTCCTTGTAGAGTAATGGCTGCGACTGTCCGGCGTTCGCAACGCGCAATTTCTGGCGCCCCTTCTGCCATGTCGCGAAGCATGCGGTCATGAAGCGCCCTTCGATCCGGCGCTCCCCCACAAGTTGATTCACCTGCCGCAGCAATTCGGCCGGCTGCAACTTCTGCGGCGCGAGGCTGCGCATGATACCGATCGCCACGGCGCCGTATAACGCTGCAGCGGTACCTTTGCCGCTTACGTCGCCCAATGCGATCCCCAATTGCTGAGGTCCATAGCGCAGGAACTCATAGAGATCACCGCATACCTCGCGAGCGGAAAGATAGCGGGCGGCCATGTCCAAACCAAAATCCTCCGTCGGAACCGGTCGCAGAAGTGCGCCCTGAATTCTCTTTGCAGCCTGTAGATCGCGCTCCAATCGCGCCTCGTCTTTGGCCAGTTGTTCGTACAACCGCGCGTTTTCCAAGGAAACGGCCAGATTCGACGCGAGAATGGACAGCGTCTGAACGTGGTCTTCGGTAAAATAGTTCAGTTGAGGACTTTCCAGGTCAAGCACTCCGATGACTTTGCCCTTGTGCATCATTGGAATGGCAAGTTCCGACCTCGTCTCCGGATTCACCATCACATAGCGCGGGTCAACGGTCACGTCTGGAACGACCACTGGCTCCTTCAGGGTCGCGGCCGCGCCAACAATGCCTTCGCTGACTGCTGCCCTGAGTTTGCCCTGGACGCTATGGCCGTGCTTCACATCCACCCGGTGCCGGAACACCTTCTGTTCCTCGTCATAGAGCATAATGCTGAGGATTTGGTAATCGATCACCCGCTTCGTCTGCTCAGCGGCCCGCCTCAGGAGTTCCTCGACCTCAAGGATCGACCCGGTTTCGCGCCCCACCTCGTTCAGAAGCAGAAGAGTGTCCGCCTGCGTGCGCACTTTCTGGAAGAGCCGGGCATTCTCAATCGCCACCGCGAGGCGGCTGGCCAATAGCGTCAATATATTTTGCTGGTCACGAGTGAAGTAATCCAAATGGCGGCTCTGAATATCGAGCACGCCGACGCATTTGCCTTGAAGCATCAATGGCACGGCCAGTTCCGACCGCACGCTGTCTATGGCATTGATGTAGCGCGGATCCTTCGATGTGTCGCTTACGCGCACAGAATGCCCCGTGGCCGCCGCCGTTCCCGTAATTCCCTGCCCCAAGGGAATACGCAGGTTTTCCGCCAGTTCGCGCGGGTACCCGATCGCGAAGCGGTGCCGAAGATAGCTTCCGTCCCCTTCGATCATCAGCACGCCAAAAATCTCGTAGTCAATGTGCCGCTTGATCAGCGCCGCCGACCGCGCCAGGACTTCGTCCAGGTCCAGCGAAGAATTCACCTCTTCGCCGATTTCGGCAAGGGTCGCCAGAACCTCTGCGGGCATTTCCGCTGCGGTTTTTGTTGCTGTTGCTTCCGTAGGTGCGTCTGTGGGATTCATGCAAGCTAACTATTATAGCAGGCGCCGAAGGAGGGTTCCGGGTGATCCTAGAGGGACGCGGCGAATTCTTAGCATGGGCACATCTCGGAGTCACACGGCCACTAATGGGAATTCTATGCGACCCTTTGGAGGGAATTACTTAACGCCCCGTCAGTCTTCCGCCGGCTTTTTCTTCAACTTGGGACCGAGCAACAGAACTCCGACGTAGGTTAGGTTCCTGTAGCGCTCGGCATAGTCAAGACCGTAGCCAACAACAAATTCGTTTGGAATCGTAAATCCAACGTAGTCCGCACGAACCGCAGCGATACGCCGCTCCGGCTTATCCAGCAGGACCGCCACGCGCAGGTGCTTTGGCCTTCGCTGTTGGAAGAGGCGCAACAAGTACTGCAGCGTCATTCCGGTATCCAAGATGTCCTCGACAACGATTACTGTCTTCCCTTCAATGCTGGAGTCCAAATCCCGCGTCAGCCGAACCTGCCCCGACGAATGTGTACCCTGACCGTAACTGGACACAGCGATGAAATCGAACGAGACCTCTCCGGGAATGCTCCGCGCAAGATCCGTAAGGAAAAAGACGCCTCCCTTCAAAACGCTAACCAAATGCAACGGCTCGCCTGGAAAATCCTTCCGGATTTGCTTGGCCATCTCCTGAATGCGCCTTTGAATCCGCCCGCCGGTGATCAGGACTTTTACGCGCTCCTGCTGTGACTTTGCGCTTCCCCGCCTGGTCGTCTCGGATTTGGCCATCAGCATCCTCGGAAGTTGAACCGAGACTCTAACGCACGCAACCTCTGGAGAGCAAGGCGCTCTCGTTACAATGCTTCGCCCGTGCCTTGCTCGGATATACTCTTTATTCCGGAGGGGCACCCCGTTGGAAGTAGCCAAGAGTATCATCCTGATCCTCACCGCGCTGTTCCCCATCGTCAATCCTCTTGGCGGCAGCCCCGTTTTCCTGGCCTTGACGCGCGAGTATCCTGCCTCGGCCCGCAGAATCCTGGCACGCAAGGTGGCCATCAACAGTTTCGTCCTGCTAATCGCTTCCTTTCTGATAGGCACTAACGTTCTCACCTTCTTTGGGATTTCGTTGCCAGTCGTGCAGGTGGGCGGCGGCATGATGGTGATCGCCAATGGATGGGCCTTGCTGCAGCAGAAAGAAGAAGTGGATCGCAGCAGTAAAGTACAGCAAAAGGTCAATCCACAAGATGTCTTTAGGAATGCCTTTTATCCTCTGACGCTGCCGCTCACCGTTGGCCCGGGTTCGATCTCCGTCGCCATCACGCTTGGGGCCAACGAACCTCGCCACATCGGACCCAATCTTCTCGTCCTTCTCGCCGCAGTCGTCGGTTCCGCACTCGTTGCGGTCAGCATTTATGTTTGTTATGCCTTTGCCGACCGCCTTGCAGCACTGATTGGCGAGAACGGAATGAGTATCATGCTCCGGCTCTCCGCCTTCCTTCTAGTTTGCATTGGAGTACAGATTTTTTGGAATGGTGTCAGCTCCTTGTTTCGCTCTTTGCCCGTCCACGGTGCATAACATTCTCTCTGGCAGGCTTGGTGTATCATGGATTTTCAATATTGAGATGAGACGCGAAGCCCTGAATTACCTGGTGTGCCCCAAGTGTGCGGGAGAACTGTCAGTCAGTGGCGACACGCCACAGGCCATGGAAGACGGTCATTTCATGTCCGGGGCGCTCGATTGCGTTCGTTGTGCTTCCAGATTCACAATCCGCAATGGCGTGCCGATTCTCCTTCCGGCTAACCTCGCCACCGTCAAACTCGAAACGGCCTCGCGATTCGCGGAAGAATGGACGCGCTGGAGCGACCTTCGCGACTATTACGAGCAAGAGTTTTTCGATTGGGTAGCTCCGCTTACTCCCCGGGATTTCGCAAACCAATTGGTCTTCGAGGGGGGATGCGGAAAGGGCCGCCACACGGCCATTGTGGCAGAGCTTGGTGCGAAAGCCATCGTCTCGCTGGACTTGGGTGAGAGCGCATTCGTCGCGTTTGCGCACACGCGTCAATTTTCAAATGCACACGTGGTCATCGGAGACCTGCTGGACCCGCCCGTCCGGCCGATATTTGACTTGGCGTTTTCTGTCGGCGTACTACACCATCTGCCAGACCCTGCCGCTGGCTTTGCGAGTCTGGCTTCGCGCGTGAAAGACGGTGGCCGTGTCGCGTTCTGGGTTTATGGCCAAGAAGGAAACGAATGGATTACGCGATACGTGGATCCAGTGCGCAAAGCCGTGACGTCGAGGCTGCCCGCTCCCTTTCTTCGAATTGCGTGCATTCCACCTGCGGTAGCGCTGTGGGCGGTGATCAAACTCTTCTACCGCCCGGGCGCCAACGGAAAAGGCCCTTCGAATCTCCCATACGGCGATTATTTTGCCGCTCAGTATCACTACCCTTTTGACGAGATTCACGCCAATGTCTTCGACCAACTGGTGACGCCAGTCGCCTACTATCTGCGCGAAGACGAGGTCAGACCGTGGTTAGCGTCAGGGTTCCGCGATGCGGAAATCCGCTCGCATCGGGGTTACAGCTGGACGGGGCTTGCAACCGTCAACCGCAGCAAAGCGGCCGCCGCGGAATCGCATGGCTAATTTTCTCGAATCGACGTGCGCTCGCGCGTTGCACCGCCGCGCCAGCTACGGCTACAATCTAAATGGGACTCAATCGAAACCTTCCGTGTGGCTCGGCAAATTCAACGGGGAACTGGCCGGCTTCGGCCGGTTCGAAGGTCACCTTTTTTCCGGCAGGGCGCTGCCGGACATTTTCTAGAGCAGCGCGTTAGTCTCCAGAAGTACATTGCGATTGACGGGAGAGAACGCCGCAAGTCTTGAGCGGCGCTCCAAGAGGTATAAAGAATTGTGTGGAATCGTCGGATTTACGCATAAAAACTGGACGCCTCCCCCTCCGCGCATTCGGGAGGCAACGGCGACCTTGATCCATCGGGGGCCGGACCAGCAAGGCGTGTTTCAATCCAGCCTTTTTTCGATAGGCGCGGCTCGCCTCAAAATTATCGACCTTGCTTCCGGCGACCAACCGATTCTTTCCGACGACGGCGATTCCGGTATAGCCTTCAACGGCGAAATCTACAATCATCTCGAAATAAGGGCAGAGCTCGAGAAGCTTGGTCACCGGTTCGAATCGCATTCAGATACGGAAACTGTTCTTCGCGCGTTCTTGCAATGGGATAAGGAATGTTTCGGGAAGCTGCGGGGAATGTTCGCGGTCGCGCTCTGGAAGAAATCGGCCAGACGCCTCGTTCTGGCACGCGACCGCATGGGGATCAAACCGCTCTATATTTCCCGCCAAGGGGAAGATCTCTTCTTTGGCTCCGAATTGAAATCCATTTTCATCCATCCGGAAATCGATCGCCGATTGAGCCTTTCCGGGCTGGATTGTTACCTCTCGCTGAATTACGTTCCGTGTCCTTGGACCCTGGTGGAAGGGATTGAAAAACTTCCGCCCGGATACTGGCTGGAATGGCGCGACGGTGCTGTCACTTCGGACGCCTATTGGACGCTGCCCTTCACACATGCCGCTGATTACACGCTCGAATCCGCCAAGGAGGAACTCGACCATCTACTGACACAGTCGGTGCGCGAGCACATGATCTCCGATGTACCGCTGGGGATATGGCTGAGCGGCGGAATGGATTCCACTACCATTCTTCACTACGCGTCGAAAGCCTCCAGCTCCCAGCTGAAAACTTTTTCGATTTCATTTCGCGGGCGAAGTTTTGATGAAACAAAATTCATCCGTCGCGCCGTGCAAGAATACGGCACGGATCACCAGGAACTGGACCTAACTCCAGAGCAGGACCTGTGCGGAGCGATTGAAGAGTTTGCGTACTATTCGGATGAACCGAGCGCGGATGCGGGGTCTTTGCCCGTATGGTTCCTCTCGAAGTTGTGCAGATCAAGAACAACGGTGGCATTAAGCGGTGAGGGCGCAGACGAATTGTTCGGCGGGTACGTTACGTGCCGCGCGGACATGCTCGCTAAGTGGGCCCGGCGGATTCCGCGGACGCTTCGCCAAGCGATGCTTTCCGGGGCCCGGCATTTGCCAGTTTCCGACGAGAAAATCAGCTTCGAATACAAATTAAAAAGGTTTCTCGAAGGCAGCCTGCTGAAGCCCAGCTATGCGCATGTGTATTGGAACGGAACCTTTTCGGACGAGGAAAAACAATCGTTGGTCAAACTGCCGCTGCCCGGCGCGTTTCACCGTTTATTGGGCGAGGTGGACGCGTTGCCGCAAACAGGCGACGACTTGGCTCGGTTTCTCTGGTTTGACCAAATGTACTACTTGGCGGACGACATCCTCGTTAAGAGCGACCGCATGAGTATGGCGCATTCCGTGGAAGTGCGGCCCCCGTTTCTGGATCATCGCATCGTGGAATTCGCCGCCAAGTTGCCTGCCCATTTAAAGATTCGCGGGTCGCAGCAGAAACTTGTGCTTAGTGAGTTGCGAAAGGACAAGCTCCCCGCTTCGATCATTGCGGGAAAGAAAACGGGTTTTGACATCCCGGCACATGAATGGCTGCGAGGGCCGCTACGGCCCATGCTGATCGATTCCTTAAGGGGCGGGATTGCTGAATACGGAGAAGTTTTCCGAGGCGATGTCATTGAAAACTTTCTGACGAGACACTTGGAACGCAAAGCGAATGTGGGATACCACCTCTGGGGATTGCTGATCCTATTTCAATGGATGAAAAAATGGAGAATTCAAGCGGCTTCGAACGCGACGCCGCAATCGTTTCTGCAGGTAAAAGCTGGCTCCTATACCTGATCGTAGCCCTTTTTGCAGGGGCAATTTACCTGGGTTGCATCGTCTCACCGCCATCGCTCATGGATGACGTGGATGCGACCGTGGCGCAGATGTCCAGGAACATGCTGACCTCGGGGGACTGGATAACCCCTCGAGTAGATGGAGTCGTCTTCCTCGAAAAACCCCCATTGTTCTACTGGCCGATGGCCATCTCATACAAGATCTTTGGCGTTCATGATTGGTCGGCAAGGATTCCATTTGCGCTTTCGGCAATCGGACTCGCCTGTCTTACCTGCGCGTTCGGAGTTTGGGCCTTCGGAAGGAAAGCTGGTTTGTATGCAGGATTGTGCATCGCTACTTGCATCGGCCCTTTCCTTTTCACTCGCATCGTTATTCCGGACATTATTCTGACGCTTGTGATTGCTTTAGCGATGTGGGCGTTCCTGCGCGCGCTCGATGAAGGAGAAGCGCATCCACGCTTCTGGGCCTTCGTACTCGCGGCAAGCCTGGGAACGGGGCTCCTGATCAAAAGTCTGGTCGGGGTGGTTTTCCCCGTGGGCGTAGGTTTGCTATATCTCTTTCTGACCAAACAGCTTTTTTCCGCTCGGACTTGGAAGCGGCTGCACCCGATCAGTGGATTTTTCATCGCCCTATTGATTGCCGCGCCCTGGCACATTCTGGCCACGCTTCGCAATCCGCCCTACTTTTATTTCTCGCTTCACAGCGGTCCGGGCGAATACCACGGTTTTCTCTGGTATTTTTTCATCAATGAACAACTCTTGCGCTTTCTGAACATGCGCTATCCCCGGGATTACAACACCGTGCCGCGGCTTTGGTTCTGGCTATTCCACTTTCTCTGGTTGTTTCCGTGGAGCGTTTATTTTCCCGCCATCGCCAAACTTTCTTTCAAACCACTCGACAGGGCCGGCCGCGCTCGCTTGCTGGCGCTTTGCTGGACCGGATTCATCCTGGTTTTCTTCACGTTTTCCACCACGCAAGAGTACTACTCCATGCCCTGCTATCCCGCGCTGGCGTTGCTCCTGGGATCAGCCATGGCAGCGGGCGGAGAGTGGATTCAACGCGGCTCTCGCGTGCTCATGGCCATCTCTGCGTGCGCTGCAATCACGTGCCTCGCCATCCTGATTTACGTCCGGCATCTCCCCACTCCCGGAGACATCTCGGGCGCACTTAGCCATCATCCCGGAGCTTACTCGCTTTCTCTTGGGCACATGGAGGATCTCACCCTTCAGTCGTTCGCCTATCTGCGTTTTCCGCTGTTGGTTGCGGCTGTTGCGTTTCTTGCGGGCGCCGTTGGAAATCTCCTTTGGACGCATCACCGCGCGTTCCTCGCCTCTGCGCTGATGATGGTGCTCTTCTTTCACGCGGCGCGCCTGGCCATGGTGGTCTTCGATCCCTACTTATCCTCGCGTCCGATTGCCGATGCCCTGCTCAAGTCCCCTCAAGGCAAGTTGATCGTGGATCATCACTACTTCACATTTTCTTCGGTCTTTTTCTACACGAACACCACGGCGTTGCTCGTCAATGGCCGCTTCCACAACCTGGAATACGGTTCCTACGCCCCAGGAGCGCCACCGATCTTCATAACGGATGAGAACTTGAAAAGTCTCTGGTCTTCAGCGGACCGATACTACCTGGTGGCTGATCGGTCGGCCTTGCCGCGTTTTGAAAAACTCATGGGAACGGAGAGCCTCAACGTCGTGATCTACAGCGGAGGCAAGATGGCCTTGACCAACCATTCCTCTCCAGGAACTCTCTTGCCGCAGGTTGGGAACTAAGAATGCCGTCTCCTGGGATGGACAGACTGTACATTCTTTATCAGCAGCTTACAAAAACTCACTTGCAATGCGCTCTCTATACAGGTAAAAAAAGAAGTCTGCGGCCCCAATGGGTCCATCCAGCACTTTTTCTGCCCAGCGCACAGCAACCGGATCAGTCACTCGCTGTGCGAATTGAAGCAGACATTAATAATTTGAATTGCCTTGAGGAGGGTTCATGAAGATTGCCGTGCTCGGCGGGGACGGCTATTGCGGTTGGGCGACGGCTCTGTATTTGTCGCAGAAGGGCCATTCGGTGGCCATTGCGGATAATTTCTTGCGCCGCCTCTGGGATCACGAACTTGGCGCGCAAACGCTGACTCCTATCCGGCCGCTCACAGACC
>Ga0206958_1122_pt2 | contig 23570 bp, 21 predicted proteins | sample Alteio_BWOrgHeat_33_FD_152968 | JGI IMG/M metagenome (GOLD analysis project Ga0206958, IMG submission 152968) | Enriched cells from forest soil in Barre Woods Harvard Forest LTER site, Petersham, Massachusetts, United States -... | ecosystem: Environmental > Terrestrial > Soil > Temperate forest >... | reverse complement strand
CTTTTACTGTTGCGGTTTATGAGCGGCCGCTATTGCAGCGTGACAAGCCTGTACATCGCTCGGATTCACTGGAACATTTACAGGTTGTCCATCTCTGGTTGGCACTCCCTTGCCGCTTACAAGCGGGTCAAAGCAATCCTTCCAAAGCCCGTTATCTTGTTTCCATTGCCCATCGACAAACCCTATCTTTTTACATTCATTCAATATGTTCTGGCATGAAGGATTTTGCTTGGCGATCGCCATGATATGCCCTCCGCCATGTGGATGGTTTTGCTGGCCGTTTGCTGGAGTGCTTGGGATTTGTCCAGTATTTGGAACGGGGTTTACAGTTTGCGCGTAAGCATCGGCACACGGCATGATTAATATTAAAAAAGAAGCAAGCAGCAAAACAGAAATTTCTTTCCTAAACGGCAGCCTCGTGCTGCAAGCTCCTCTTCCGGCCTTGGCCCGGGAGGCATTGCAGCGATTAGGTGTGGAAATTGTTCCCTCCACTTTGGAAAGAGATTATAACGCCGGTAAATCAACACAGGTTCCTACAGGCCGTCTGATTGGAGTCAAAGGCCGTATAAGCCGCAGAATCGGGTATGATGGAGCCTATGTCTATTTCGAACGCGCTGCCTAAATCGGATGTTATCCTAGCCGTAGCCAAGCTTCTCAATATCGATCCTTATTTCGTTGAGAAAGATTGGTACATCACTCAGATAATTAACACCATCGCCGGGACCAGCCATGAAGATTTTAAGCTAATCTTTTCCGGTGGCACCGCTCTTTCCAAAGCGCACCGGCTGATACGGCGATTCTCGGAAGATATAGATTTTCGGGTAATCACCCCGGAATCCGCCGCAAGCCGGAAATCGCTCTCGAAATTTAAGCATGCAGTATTGGAATCGCTTCGTAAATCAGGTTTCGAGATTCACGAGCATCAAGTTAGAGCCAGGGATGAAAATCGTTTCTTTTCCGTTGACCTCGATTATAAAACGAATTTCCCTCCCTCCATTGCCTTGCGTCCGCATATTCAGATCGAGGTAGCCTTCCAGGAAGTGCAGCTGCCGCCTGTGGATTTGCCGGTATCATCTTTCGTTGCGGAATTGACGAATCAACCTCCGGAAGTCGAGCGCATAGCTTGCCTTGTCCCAGCGGAAAACGCTGCAGATAAATTGAGTGCGCTTGCCTGGCGGATTCCGGATCGCATTCGCGGAAATCAATATGATGACCCCTCAATCGTCCGCCATATTCATGACTTGGCAATTCTTAAGGATATTGCAACTGCGCATGCGGATTTCCACAACTTAGTTGTTTCCTCCATGCGGCGCGATGATAAACGGCCAAAGAATAATCCCTCATTTGCCGATCTTCCGATGCAGGAAAAGTTTGGCAAGATGTTTTCCATTCTTGCCGATGACATGGAATATCCGAAAGAATATGAGCGCTTTGTTCAAGGTACTTCTTATGCGCCGGAAGGTTCCGTTCTCGATTTCAAGGCAGCGGTGGAAACAGTCAAGCAGCTTGTGGAGGCGTCAGTCTCCTGATTTGCATAAATTATGGAAAGAAATATCATGCATCTGAAAATACGGCAGCGCTTTTGGCAACGTAAGCTGCGCAAAGCAAAAAAGCAGTGGCAAATACAGATATTGGTTTTCCTGCTTCGTAAGCGCCAACAGGCAATTGTATGGAAACGTCAAATCCAAACATTTACAGGTAAATATATCGCTACTATCGCAGGGCTAGTTACCGCTTTAGTGTTTGCATATAGCATACCGACAGAGTTTCTAAGCAATTCCAATTTCAAAATAAGCGAAGTTCACATTGCATGTGCTGGCATCATCGGAACCGCTCTTGCACTAGTATTTTCACTTTCCATCATACCAGCCCAAAAAGCTGCCGATGCTTTTTCTCCGGCAATTCTTAAACTTTATGCGCGTGATCGGGTTATGCGCAACGTTTTTATCTTATTGGCATGCGCAACTTTAATATCGATTCTGTTTGGCACTAACTGGACATTTCACTTAAGCCCGCGCTACACCCTGGCTATACAGTTTATATTATTAGGCATGGCACTGGATGCTATAAAGACATTCTACAACCGAACCTTAAATTTGCTTATTCCACATACTGCCCTTGGGCTGGTTATCAAGGAATGCAGCAATCAGATAGAAAGGACGAAAAGCGATGTAATGCGGTTGCTTCGCATATATCGGATTAATACTCTAACAAAAAATGATGAAGCGGCATTACAAGCGATATTATACTTTCAATCGCGCCTCGCAAAACTTCTGACAGAATGGATTAACCAACTCACTGAGTTTGCCCATAAAGGAATTTCCCGGCTCGATACGCAGGCAGTTAATTCTGCAATTATGACGATTGGAACCATTGGCACTAAATATGCGGATGCCCGCCGTGAGAGCTTGATATTATTACCAGATATGCACGACCTGTTTTTCGGTAGCAGAAGTGACATAAGTGATGTGCTCAATCCGGTTTACGAAAGCATTAGAACTATCTGTCAAAATGCTGCAAAGCAATCAAACGAACTGGTTGTACAAAGCTGCATTAATACCTTGGGGGTACTGACCAATCATGCCATGACGATGATTTATAAAAAAGATCGGTGGGTCGAGGCACCACTCGCCTACAGTCCAATTTTTTACATGGACATCTGTATACAAGAAGCAATTAAGGCTGGTATGGAGGATGCTTTACTTACTGCCGTAAACTGCGTAGGAGAAATATTCGAAAGAATATCGAGGAATACTAATACTCAGAATGTCGAATCCCAGGCACTTAAATCTTTATTTATGATTGCTGCTGCTGGATATATGAGGAAGGAAACCATTGCCGCCACAAGGGCTATGGAAATTATGTTAAAGGCGTTAAGGCTTGAATTACGAGTGCGTGGATATCGTGTTGGCTCAAACCTTAAAACTGTTCTCGGCAACATAGTTGTACTTGCGCCATATGAAGTTCAAATGGAAAAAGCCGGAAAAAGAATAGCGCAGACCTTCCCGCCTTATTCATTAGGATTCGATTATAATATCCCATCCCTTCTTGAAGAGGTGGCACGTCAGATTAAACCCGTTGATCCGCAGCGTTCTTGGGAAAATCCTTTTAGCGCATTTAATGAAGCTGCGGAAACAGTAGTTCGTCACTATAGGGAATTGGGAGAAAAAACTGATTTTGATGGAGCATTGCTGGAGAAATGGGTTACTGACTCTATAATTACAGTGGCAAAGATTCATATTTGGTTACTAGATAATCCGCCTGAAGGAGGGGAAAAATTTTTAGATTCGGTAGACGATAGCTTGCGCTGGTTTATCTATACGCTATCATCCTTTTTCCGTGAAATGAAAGCTTTCCCTTATCACCATGCTAACGATGCCTGTAAGAGTTTGGCCTGTATTGGGATTTGGCTGCTTGAAAGAAAATGGTGGGCTGAATCCGCAAAAGCATGCGCCAAAGTAATCGCCGGAATTGCCGATAGGTGCGCAGCAGCAGAAAATAGCAAATCATATGGCAAACAATATGGCCTGGCAGATATATTCACTAATCTTGAGTGCCTAGCTCGAGCGGCAACCACTTTAGGTTACACCCAGTTGGCAATAGAATTCCGAGCATATATAACCAGACCATCTACAATTACTGAAGCAGACTGGCCGCTTTATACTAAGGCAATAGCAACACGAATTCGACAAATGGATGAAGAGCTAGAAAGGTTCGATCCCTTCAGGATAAGAATATCAGATGATCCCATGCAAGAACTTCGGCGAATTCTCGAACAATCTACATCTAAGGAAAATGTATAGTATCTTATTTAAAGTCGTGCCGCTAGTTGGCAACTCCCCCTTTTTATTGCCTGGATTTATGAAAGAAAAAATAATTTCTTTGCATGAAAATATCATTTTCTCCAACTGAATAACCAGTTTGGGCTGACTTCCAGGATTTTTGCAATTGCGATCAATTCAGCATCACGCACTGGCCTGGTTCCTTTCTCAATCCGGTGAATCATCTTATTGCTAAGTTCAATATCATAATCAACGCTAAGGGCGGCAGATAGTTCCTGCTGATCCATCTTCGCCTTCTTTCTGGCGATTCTAACCCGCTTCCCTATTACATTATAATTTATCTTGGCATTGGGCATTAAGCTTCCCGATTTCGTTAAGCAATCGGAGAAGCATAGACAGGGGATAAAAAGTGTGATTCCCACTAGTGGGGAAGGATATCGTATTTTAATAAAATGCCGAGCAGATGGCAAAATGGTGGCTAACTATTTGTATAATAAGAAATATCCCTATTATTTGAAATAATCGCAATATTAAAATAAATCCCGTTTCGTTAACGATTTCTTAACACTTTTATAGTAATGTATAGGCTAATAAATCATATTTTCTATCAGGAACTTAGGCGAGTTACGGGATGGCAACGGAGAATAAACCAATATCCATCGGGTCGATTGACCAGATTTTGGCGAATCCCTTAACCGGGCTTCGGATTGCCATTGCGGATAAATTCCAGAAAGAAGGAATCCAACAGGAAGATATTGAGGCTTTAATAGGCCAGTTATTGCAGTCCGGTTTTATTAAAGATACTGCGGAGGAAGCCGCACTTAAGAAAGAGATAGCAAATCTTGAGGCGGCTGTCAGCACCGGACGCGCAAAGCAGAATCCCAATCTCGAATATCCTTCTACGCAGCTTCTTTGGGCTGCTGGCCTTGGTATTATAATTTCAAATCCTGACATTTCACAAAACTGGCCGAAGCCGAATCGAGCCGACCATATAACTAAGACGGCGCTTTGGAAGCAAATTACCGCATCCCCATACATGCGGGAAGAGTTGCGGGATAATGCATTTCATATTTCGGATAGCATCCGCAATCCGAATGCAAAAATCCGTTGGGGAACTCCGCCGGAGGGCTATCCCGATGCTGGTTTCTATTACAATCCCGAAGAAAATCTAGTGAATGTTGATTTGCTATGGAGTTTGTTATCCGGGGTCGAACATTCGCGCTCCGCAACGCTCCATGAAATTGGTCACAGCCAATTGACCGTCCAGTTTACTCCGAAAATGCAAACCATCCGTAGCGAGATGGAAGCCTTGGAAGCCAAGAAAAATGAAGGAAAGCTAAACCCGGAAGAATATAAAAGAATGGCGTTACTCGCTGCCGAATGGGAGTTTCGGTACCGGGTATTTGACGAAGCTGAAAACAATGTAGCGGATCGCTATGCCGCCAACCAATCGCAGCGCATGGCGCAGGATTACGCTTTCTCCCGCAATAATGTCGAAACAGTTATGTGCAACGCGGGACAGCAGGTGTTGGATTATCGCGCTGCCCAAGTTCTTCACGATCCATTAGAATCGGCAGAAGCGCCAACCGCTCCGCAAAAGTTCGATAATCTTTGCCGCGCTCTCCGCATGTCGTTCTTCAGCAATAATGGTCTATTTGCCGATACTGATGAGGGCTGGAAGGAAATAGGTGTAAATCAGTCTTTAATAATGGCTTTGCCGAAAAAACCTGGCGATCCTGAACTTACAAACGAGCAAGCGTTTGCAGAGTTGAGGGAATTGTGTGGTGGCCGGGAAGGACTTGAGAATTTACAGCCTTCTCCGCGAGATCGTTTATTCGGTGCCGGACGTTATGTGCAAAAAGTCGAAGAATTTTCCAGAAAAAGAAACGCAATCATAGAAGATATTTTTGCGCGTTATGCCGAGCCGATAGTGCGTGAGATGCTGAAAGAGCAGGAACAGCAGCTTGATGAGCAGATGCAGCAGCAGGCAGATCAAGGAGATCAAGGGCAAGAGAATGAAGGACAGGGCGAAAGTGGTCAGGGTCAATCTCCGGGCGATGCAAAGGGAAAAGAAGAAAAGTCTGATCAGAAACAAGATGGTCAGCCTAGTCAGGAAGGAGAAAAACAGGGAGATAAAGGCAAGGAATCTACCGACAAAGAGCAGCAGGATGGCGGTGGTGATCAAAGCCAAGAATCGGACAAATCAGAAAAAAAGGAAGGCGGGGATAAGCAAGGTAAAGGTGACGGGCGGGATAAGAAAGATGGGGACGGCCAAGAACAAGGAGAGTCACAGCAAGGCTCGGAAGGTGAAGATAAAGGTCAGCAAAAAGATCAAAAACAAAATAAAGGTAAAGGCGATCAACAGGGAGAAGAGAAAGAAAAAGAGGATGGTTCCGGGGCTGGCCAACAGAAAGGTAAGCAATCGGAGAGCCGAACCGAAGAAGGCAGGCAAGACGGGCAGGATAAGAAAGATGAAGATGGTCAGGAGCAAGGAGAAGCACAGCAAGGCTCCGAGGGTAAGGGTGATAAGCAAGGCAAAAAGCAGAAAAAAGGCGACGGTGCCGAATCCGGCCAGCAGGAAGGTAAACAATCGGGAAGTGAAGCCGGGGAAGGACAGGAGGCTGGTGAGCAAGACGGGCAGAAACAATCGGGTGATCAGGGGGTGAAACCAGGAAAAAGCAAAAAATGGAAGCCGTCAGGAAAACTATCGGATGATAAAGGTGAACCGGGCGAAATTGAGGATGCACAATCAGCGCAAATTGAACCCGGACAAGACGGAGAAGAGGGAAAGAAAATCGAAGTTGAAGGTGTTGGAGAAATGCCTGATGTCAAACTCCCGCCTCTAACTCCTAAAAAGTTTGCCAGGAAATTTACAGAAGCCCAGGATAAACCCACGGAAGAAGATAAAACCATACAGGAGGTTTTAGCAGAAGGGCCGGATTTGCCAGCGCAAGAATTGACCAAGGTTGATAAGCCCCTCACCGGCTCAGGCGGCAGGTCTTATGGATATACATTCTCTGATGCCGATCCGCCTCCTACAAGTCTTGCTGATTGGAACGAATATCAAAAAATAATTACCCCGCATACTATGACTATCCGCCGGGTTACGGATTTGCTGAAAAAGATTCAGGAAAAGCAAACGACTCTCGTTCCGCAGCCTGCCAGAGAGCGCGATTTTACCCCTGAAGATGGCGATATAGGCAGATTTCAATCAGGTGCCGCCCGCGATTTATTTTTCAAGCGTATAAACGGCCAGGAATTAAGCGAGGATGATTTAAAAACCTTTACGAAAGATACTCCTGATAAAAAATTCCCCGCGCAAATCGATGTAGGAATTTTAATCGATACTTCGGGCAGTATGCGCGGAGCGCCATTTGAAAATGCCATTACCGCAGCTTGCATTTTATACGAATCATCCAAAGCTGCCGGACTCAATGTTTATATTGGAGCGCTAGGTGATCGCAGGCCGCAATGGTTAGCCAAGCCGGGAGATAATCCGGTAATGATAGGTAAGGCTATTGCCGGTGCCAGGTCTGGAATCGGCGGCGATAAAGATTATTTGGCCCCGGCTGTTAAAGAGATGCTGGAAGTCCTGACCGATAAAAAACTCGATCCCGGCACTCCCGTTGGATCGTCCCACCTCTTCGTAGTCTCCGATGGATTTTTCACGGATATCAGAGATTCCGTTAAAGCAACCCAGGAAGTTTCGCAAAACTGCCTACATGTAACATGCGATTTCTGCCTGACCACGGATAGAAATACGGAAATCGATAATCTGGCATCGAGAATAAATTCTCCGGGAAATCCTAGAAATATCGGCGTTATCCACCAAACTAATCCTGCGGAGATACAGGCGGGAATGATGAAACTTTTAACCGACCGAATGATTACTTCTGAAAAAAGGGCGATTCCTTATTCAGAAAAAATTCGTGAACTAAAACAAGTAAACCAACGGATGTAGAGGCAATTATGGCAGAAACGACACAAATAAAAGAAGCAAAAGCACTGCAACTCGGTGTGCCGGGACGTCCTTGGCCGGTTATCAAAAAAGAGTACAAAAAAGGCTCCGGCCTTGTCACCGAAATGGGTGTGCTCGAAGATGATTCCAAGCCTCTGGTAATAAATTCGCAGTGGTATGGCCATTTCCTCGGCCAAGGAATGGAACCGGATAACGCCGAAGAAGCCGCTTATATGCGGGTTCTCGGTGCCGCCTACCGGGATATGCCTTCCCCAAGCATGTTGAATTATTTTGCCGATAGTTCTCTAGCTCGTTTGCCAGAGCGCCGGGGTAAACTGGAATTAGTGTTCGGCCCTCCCGGTATCGGTAAATCATATGGTGCGAAACTGCATTCGCGGCTCCGCGACCCTCGTTCACCGCTGGTGTTCGATTGCGCCGGACGGGATTTAGGAGATTTGCTTTTTGAATTAGTATTAGATCGCGGGGCAAATCCTGATCTTTATTCCCGCATTCAAAAGCGCATCCATGAACATAATAGCGGCGATAATCCGCTGAAAGGGCCGTCCGTAACCTTGCTTCAACGTCCGGAACTTAGAAAGGTATTTTCCATAGAGGGAAAAAGAATCGCCTGGGATTGGGATTCCTTTGGCGAATTGCCGAAAGATGTCGTGATGGAAGAAAGAGTCCGGCAAATAGACGGCTCTACTGTAACCCAGGTGCGGCCTTATGACAGGGAACAGGTAATGAACGAGGCTAGGCAGGCTCTTTATGAATTTGCCAGAGTCGAGGGTATCCAAATGAATGGTATCAGCGATATTAGCTTTAAGGAGCAGAAAGGAAAGCTGCTACAGGCAATCGAAGAAGATCGAAATCTCATAATGGATGAGGTGAATCTCGCCAAGCCCGGCGGCTTCGATAAAATTAAGGTTCCGCTGCAAGTTTTAAGCGGTGAAATCGAAGAACATACAGTTTATAGCAAATCCGGCGATCCTTATGCGCTAGGCCGCAAAAGTTTTGGGCCCAATTTCTTTGCACATGCGAACGGAAATTTCGTAGGCGATGGAAATTCTACGCAAGGGCTGCCGGAATCGGTATATGATCGGTTCCGCAAATATTTCCTTTCCAAGCCGACTGTTGAAGATTTCCAGCACCGCATTTGCCAAACCTTGACCGGCGTTCCGGTATCAACTCTTTATCATCTGGCCGAAAAACAGTGGAAGTCCCATCCCGAGGAATTTACCCAATTCCTTCATGTGGTGCGGAGGCTCGGTCTCACGTCAGAAGAACAGGCTAATATCCCGCAGCATCAAACGGCGATGATCGATGCCTGGGAAAATGTGATGGAAGCCTCCTCTAAACTTGCGAGGTTTTATCATACCTGGGCGGAATATATGGATCGTGAATCGGAAAAATTCCGCACCGGCCAATTGCAAGAACTGGCGATGGAAGTTGATGAACATTATTCAAAAATGGTCGGCGTCAGCCTTCGCATGATGCTCCGGCATATGGAACAAGCGGAAGCTGTAACGCCAGAAGCCATCTCGCGTGAGCATAGTGCCGGTTTCGATATGGCTTCCTTTAGGAAACCAAAGTCGAATAATGACATCGTGAAAGAAGAGGTCGAATTGCGTTTTGGCAGCCGCCTTACCAATTCAATTATCGAAGAAATCGATAACACCACCCGGCAAATAGCAAAACCTGCGCTTAATAAGCATTTAATGCAGCTGGCGGCGAATTGTGGGATTGTTGAGGCCGAGTTAAAAGAAGCTAAAAAGAGCGACCAGAAGCTCCTGGCCGAGTTGCTCAATATTGATAGCTTCAAGGGGCAATCTCCCTCGCAGCAAGCCAAGATGGTTCGGGAATTGCTCTGCGATTTCCTCCGCAACAAGTATCCGGATTTATCTGCGAGTAACGATGATCTTATTACAATACCGCAGGTAGAAAGACAGTTGCGAGAACTTGGCCAGGTCAAGGAAAAAGATATCGTAATCAGCACTCACGCTACCCGCATGCGAGTTCCAAATAGCGACCTGGATGATGTGTCGGTTAATCCTTTCCGCTCGATTATCGTGCATAGCAGCACTTACGACCCTGCAAGAAAAACTGCTCTTTCCGTCCCCCTGGATAAACTTGCCGATCATGATGCGGTGATTATGGCCTTGGCGATACCGGCCATGCGTAAAGATAACCTAACGGCGATGTGGAATAAATCCATGATCAACGCCGGTGATCGAGGGCCGCAATACGATCCGAAAGATGATGATAATAATCAAGTTCTCCGCATGGCGATGCGGGATAATCCAAGGCACGGGGTTTCCATTACCACTGTCCCATGCCGCAAAGGAGAAGATAAGGCCCACGAAGCCACTGTGCATGTAATCCGTGATGATAAGTTGGATAAGACCATCGTTATAGGAGAGAACATCGATCCGCGCACAGCCCGAATGATGTCTAGAACCGGCGTGACTTATATCGATAAAACCAAGCCGGGAGCAGCTGCTTCTCTAAACCGGGCAATTACGGAAATGCTCCAGCAATGGAAGGATAATGTCGCAACCGGGATACTGGAGGACTTGCAGGCTGCATTCCTTATGAGCAATACCCTACTCCCGCGTCACGAAGGCGAACAAATGTCGTTGGCCGAAATGATGACTAGAGACGTCACTAGGTGCGATGTTAAGAATTATGCCACGGACGCGAAGCAAATTGAAGAGTTGCTGCATCTGCAAAAGAGTTTCCAATCCACCACTACAAGTCAACGGAGGTAATTATGAACACCGCATTCAAAATCGATAATGAATTAAAAGCAAACCTCCTGACCCGGCTGGCCAAGGATGGCCTTATGAAAAACAAGCTGGCCAACATGGATGGAAGCAATGTTTATCTCGTGAACGAAAGCTGGCAGCTAAATTATTTGAAGGATACCACAGCAGTAGTTGAAACGCTCGACTCAGATAGCTTTGAAGCCGCCGCGAGGAATTCGGATATAGCCACCATATTCGTGCCAAAATCCGCCGCCATGACTCAGGAAATCGCCGAGCGCATCCTCACTCGGAGCGGTCAAACAAAAACCGTATTTTGGGAAGCTTAAGATGGCGTTAAGTTCACTAAAAGCTAAATTATTTACTCTAGATAGTCATGATTATCGTTACCGAAGTGATTACTGGAGACTGTATGAACAAACGGCCGCAGGTAAACTTGAACAGGTGCGTGATGAATTAGTCCGTAATGGTGAAAACTTTACGCCATCTGATTTTTTTACCAGAGATTCAAGTGGCTCTAGTTTTTTATATTGGGACAAAACCATCCGTTATTTGCCCGATGCAATTCGATTATTACATGAAGCCGGGTACGATGTCCCGATTGATGAATTAGCAGTTAAGAAAAACACCGATGAATATACTCTTCTTCAAAAAGCGACTAGCAATAGCTTATTAGAAAAGATTTTTGAGCCGAGAATTTGGGCAAATCGTACTTCCCTAATGGATGCTCTTTGGCAAAAAGTTTCAAATGATGGTAAGAAACAAATTAATTTTGAAAAATTGAGAACAGCAGCCGAAGCCTTAAGTGGGCCGGAATTTGAAATCACTCAGTTGCTGCATAAGGAACAACTTTTTGCTGCCAATGATAAAGGGTTGGCTCCACTTGATGACAGTCGCACCTGGAAAAAATTAGATCAAATTATTTCTGTTCTTGCTACAAATGGTGAGAAACTAACAAAAACAGATTTGCTATGCAAAAATCGTGCAGGGAAAACGTATTTTGAAGTAGGGATCGGCAGCGGTCAGCAGGATAGGTTATTTGCCATCATGGATGCCAATGGAGAGAAATTAACTCCACAGGATGTCAAAGATAATAATCTCGGCCAATTCTTCGCAGCAAACAATAAGGAATTTTTTGAAGCGGCAATCGGTGGCAATGTCGCCAAGGTTAAAACCGCCATTAAAATGGGTCTAATTGATCTGGAATATAGTCCAGGTGGTGATTACGGCACTGCGCTTTATGAGACGGCAAAAGGCGGAATAAATGATGTTGTAGACGTCCTGCTAGAAGCTGGTGCCGATCCTACAACGCAGAAAAAAGCATGGAGTGTATTGGGCTGCACTGCTTATAATGGCAAAAAGATAATAGTACAAAAAATCCTTGCCGCTCTGGAAAAGCGCTTTGAAGCCGATCCGGATAAACTTTTGGCCGCCTTGACACATAAAGACGGGCAAGGCGACACACCTCTTAAGGATGCTAGGCATCAGGATAATTCCATAGTACCAATAATTGAACAAGCCATCGGACGAGCGCAGCTTAAGATGGTCAATATCGAAAATCCTGATGTTACCAAGGTTTTCCCCGATGGGACTACATTCCTAAATCTTGCCGTTCGCGCCGGAGATTTTGCCTTAGTAAAAAGAACCCTCGAAAAACTTGAACAGGTTTATAAAGATCAACCGCAAAAATTGTATGATGCCCTACTCCAAAAGGGGTCTGACGGGCGCACCCCGGAAGATTCCGCCCGTAATGCGAATAAAAACGATATCGCCGGTGCCATTAAAGAACTTGCCGGGAATACGTTAGTTAAAATAGGCAGAATAGAAGATTTGTGGAGAGCCGCCGACACAGGCGATGCCACGATGGTAAAGCGATTCATCGAAGGAAAGAAAGTAGATGTAAATGGCACCTATGGCGATAATAAATCAACTCCTCTATGGCAAGCAGCCAAGAATGGGCATACCGAAGTTATCGATATTCTTCTAACTGCCGGAGCTAATCCGGAAACCTTTACTCCAAGCGATAAACTATGCGCTCTAGCTTATGCAGGTTATCAAGGCCGCAAAGCAATAGTTGAAAAGTTAATTGTCGCCATTGAGAAAAAATATACCGAAGAGCCTGAAAAAGCACTCGCCGCATTAACCTTCCGATATAAGGAAGGCGATACAGTATCAAAGTTGATTGCCAGAGAAAACCGCAGCATAGCCACGCTTGTGGATGAAGCCGTTTTACGCATTCAGCTTAAAACAATAAATAGAGATGATCCAGATGTTACAAAGGTTTACCCTGACGGCAATACCTTCCTGAATATCGCGGTGCGTATAGGCGATAATGCACTGGTGGAAAAAGCGCTAGCCAAGCTGGAACAGGTTCACCAAGGCAATCCGGCAGCATGGCGGGCAGCGCTTGTTCAAAAAGGTGCGGATGGCCGCACTCCCGAAGAAGCATCCCCAAATGGAGGCAAGGGATTTATTGGCAGCGCTATTAAAGAAGCTGTCACTAAAGCGATGATTGCTGTAGGCCGATTTGAAGATTTTTATGAAGCAGCAAAGGCTGGTGATTTGTCACTGGTAAAGAGGTTTATCGCGGCAAAAACAGTGGATATTAACGGCGCTTATGGAGATAATCGCTGGCCAGCTACCCTAATTGCGGCAAAGCAAGGGCATGAGCCTGTTTATGATGCTTTAATCGAGGCTGGTATTAGCCCGGATGCTAGATCAACATCTTCGCAAAATCTCTCGGTACTTACGCTTGCCGGACTGAATGGAAAACCCTCCATCGCAGAAAAAAATATAACTCAATTGAGAGATAGGTACAAAGACGATCCGGTCGCATTATTCAAATCACTTACATATCGGGATTCCGATGGATATTCACCATATAAGGCAGCATGTCGTGGAAGCAGGGCAACCGCTGAAAAAGTTGGAGAAGCGGTACTGGCTATGCTGCCGCAAGTGCTGGAGTGGGATGCAAAAACCTTAAAAGAAACCGAAGCTTACCGGGTATTCGGAGAGCATGGAAAATTGGGGGAATTATTTAAGCCCGAGCGCTGGAAGGGCAAGCTGGCTGAGTTGGAAGTAGCATGGAAAAGCGTTCCCCACGATTATTCCGATCAGATAAAATATGATGATGTTTTCTCACAAACCTATCTGCTTACCTACCCTATAGAGGGAATCACCGGCAAGGCTCAAATTTTGCCGAGAAGCGGACAGGAACAATCCGCGCTAGAGTTCAAGCTGACATGGCAGCGTATAGAACAAGTTGTACAGCAATTGGAAAAACATGAAGAAAGGCTGGCTAAAGAAGATTTATTGCAGAAAGCATCCGATGGCAAAACCTTATTGCATAAGGCCATTGAATTCGGTGCAACAGATAAAGTCTTTGAGATTATAGCCGCAAGCGGTGATAGATTAACCAAAGCCGAGTTAATGGATCGAAATGGCGGGGCGGATAAGTCGAACCTTGATCTGATTGCCGAGCAAGGCAAGCTGGCGCTGGTATTCACGCCGGAAAACTGGGCTGGTAATGTCCGGGAGATGCAGGAATGCTGGTATAGCCTCGGCGATAAACACAAAAAACAAATGGATGGCTTGGAGGGTCGTCCCTCTTATCGAGCGATCTGGCGGGAAGCGAATAAGGCTTCATTAAAAACCTTACAAGCATTTTAGAATATGCCAGGTCGTTTCAGCGAAATATTAGATGCTGCCTTTAAAGACGAAATTCGCAGGCGCGGCAGCAGCTTCAGCAAAGAGGATTATTTTTCCGATGATCCGGCTGCGATACAGGCGGAGGCGGTACTAAACCATATCGATGATGTTATTGAAACACTGGCGGCGCGAAAGGAATTCATTACCGAAAAAGAATGGTTTGAAAAGCGGCATGGGCACCAACGCAATAAATCTTTATGTGAACTTGCCGGTGATCGCGGCGATCATTTGCTGTTCGAGCATGGATATGTCTGCAACCAGCGCACTCAAAGAATGGTGCCGCGGCCGCAACGCGGTGTTCCGCTAAATCATTCACCACGCTTCCGCAGAATGGGGCGTCAGGAACCTGCCAGCGAACAAGATAATATTGAATTCTGGCAAGCCTGTGAGAGTGGCAACATGGAATTTGCATTGATGTTTTGGGAAGAAAAAGATGTCGATGTCAATTTCTCTTATAAAGGGCGCGGTGATAAAGAAAAGCTGAGCGCAATAGCCGCTGCCGCGCGGCAAGGTCACGATATCGTTATTCTGTTTTTGCTTGAGGCCGGGGCAAATCCCGATTCCCGTTCAAAAAACCTAGCCACACCGCTGATGATGGCTGGTAAATATTGTCACGATACAACCGTAATGGCCGTAACGGATGGGCTGGTGAATTACTATCGTGATAACCCGGAAAAATTATGGGAATCGATAGTTATTAAGGAGCGTGACACTCTCCTGACGGCTTATGAATATGCATTGGCGAATTGCGCCCCTGCTACCGCTGATTATATTATGCGTGCCGCACAGAGGGATATTTCAGGAGATAGAGTGCAATCAGCCGAGCTTGAAGCAATGGCTATAGCCATGCAGGAGGAAATCAGCAGGCGCAGAGCTAAATATGAGCGTCGTGATGAAGAAAAGCCCGCCCCTGTGCAGGAGATACAACCTCCAGAACCTACACGTAATGAGGCGGCACTGGCGCGGCTGGATGCGCCTATAGCCCGTGATGCACTTATGCAGCCTGTCGGCGACAAAAAGAGCCTGTTTAGGCAAGCCCTTGAAGCCGGAAAGCTGGAAAAAGCATTGCAGGCGTTGGCTTCATCAGGTGGAAAACTATCCAAGGAAGATTTTTTACAGCGAGAGCCGGGTGCAAATAATTCCAATATTGAGCAGATTGCCGAACAAGGCCAGCTTGCGGTTATTTTCCAGCCGGAAAATTGGGTGAATAATGTCCGTGAAATGCAGGAAGTATGGGCGCGGGTTCCGCGTCAGCATCAGTCGCAGCTTGATGGTCAGGATGGAAGGCCATCCTTTAAGCGCATACTGCAAGAGGCTAATACCGCTTCGATTAAGGCGCTGCAAAGTGGAACAAGGGTCGTGGGAGAATAGATATGCCCAATGATCAAACCGATAAACGGCTTAGTAGGAGCAAGGCTCTGAATCTTCCAAATGTCGTTAAAGATGAGGTTGGCAAGATCAACTCCACGCTTGATATGTTTTCCTCAAGTGAGGCATTTGCGACAGCGCGCGATAAAAAGTTTAATAAAAAAAAAGAACAGGCAAAGGCGGAAGCCAGAGATGCGGAATGGGAACAGGCTTGCAAAATTCCCGAATCTTCAAGTGATTTGATCGTGATAACAAAGACCAAAAAACTTGGGGCTTATATAATTGCGGTAACTCAAAAGTCACCGGCAAAATTCCGCAGTGTATTTGTGAACAGGATGCACAATCTTTGCCTGGATGCGTTACAGGATATGTTCCGCGCCAATTTTATACGCCAGGATTGTATTGAGAACAAAAAACAGCGGGAGAAATATCAGACAGACGCGATCATCAAACTTAAGATGCTCGGTTATATTGGCTTGTTGGCCGAAAACGCAGGTTGCTTATTGACTAGGCAGCTAAAGCAGATTTCCATTCAGGTTAGTGATGCCGTAAATCTCGCGGCGGCCTGGAGGAAAAGCGATGATGAAAAATGGAGGGAAAAAGAAAAATAACAGAGATTTGAAATCGAAAGGTTTCAAATAAGGGAAAACTTATTTCTGCGCGCTATCTCTGGTCGGCTTCGTCCGATGGGAATGGTTATGTCCGCACCGTCCACAATGACGGCGACAGGAACAACTACGAACCGTACAAGCGTCTCGGGGGTGCGCGCCCCGATTTGCTCTTGAAGGGAAACGAAAAAGTTGTGACTGGCAAAGCCACAATAATGTTTCTAAAAAACGGGCCTGTGAGAAGTGGGCTTCAAGTGAAGTTCGTCCGAATGCCCAGAGCAAAGGAAGTTTTCTCTTTTCTAACCGCTGTAAGGATTTCCTGAGTTGCGGTGGAAAAAATAAAAACGGGTAGTTTTATGAAACGCCACGCATATTGACGCAAGTTTGTTTTAATAGGCTATCGGGCGTTTCTTTTTTACAAGGAGGGAATAATGGAGTTGAAGGATATATTTACGTTTGAGAATCTACTGAAAGCTCATGAATTGTGCCGCCTTAGCAAAGAGCATAAGCGCGGAACGATAATGTTTGAAATGGAGATCGGTAATAATATCAGCAAACTTGTGAAAGAACTGGCAAACAAAACTTATAAACTTGGTAAATACAAGATTTTCAGGATTTATGACCCGAAGGAACGCCTGATCGAAGCGCTGCCTTACAAAGACAGGGTTGTTCTTATGTGTTTCTGCAAAAATGTGATGGAGTCAAGGCTGGAGAACAGGCTGATTTATGATAATGCTGCATCCCGGAAGGAGAAAGGCACCGATTTTGCGGCGCATCGGCTGCATGGATTTATGCAGAAATTGTATATAAATACCGGTGGCAATAATTTCTATTTTCTGAAATGCGATATATCAAAATACTTTCAGAGCATAGACCACAATATATTACTGGCTAAATTACGGAAGTGCGGATTCTCGGAATATGAAATGTGGTTCATGGCAATGGTAATAAGATCGCGCGGCGATGTTAAAGGGATTCCATTGGGCAATCAGACAAGCCAGTGGTTCGCACTGCTTTATCTGGACGAGCTAGACCGGCTGATAAAAGAGAAGCTGCGTGTTGCATGTTATGTGCGATATATGGATGATTTTGTTCTGCTAGGCGAAAACAAAGAGTTTTTGCAAATGTGCAAAGCCGAGATAGAGGATGCCTGCGCTCAGAAGCTGCAATTGAAACTCAACGCAAAAACTCAGATTGGGATGGTAAAGAACGGAATAGACTTTTTGGGCTATAACCACAAACTCATGGCTACCGGTAAGATCGTTAGGTCTATTCGGGCTTCAGCCAGGAAACGGCAAAAGCGCTACCTGAAAGCTATCGCCCGTTATTATATGGCCGGTGTTATAGATGACGACTATCTGGCAGCAAGGCAGGCAGCTTTTTTGGCACATTCAAAGGGGACAAAGGATAGGAAATTCCTCAACAATAAATTGAATAGCCTTAAAAAAGCGAAAAAATCCATTATATAATGGGGGCTTGTTAACTATTTCTTAACTATTTTATGGTATAATAGGTCAAATAAATAGCTGAATTTGATATAGACAGTACATCACTATGGAAGCAACATTTTTGAAAGAAGAACAGATATGGGGAGATAAAGCGCTTCCGGTGATGAAGGGCTATGGCACGAAGACCGGGATGAGTGATCTGGCAATTGCTCTGGGCGGCCTTATGGGGAGCGATTATAAGACCAGCGATGGTCACCGGACAGGCTATCTCTGGTCGGCTTCGTCCGATGGGATTGGTTATGTCCGCACCGTCCGCTATGACGGCGTCAGGAGCAGCTGCGTACCGTGCAAGCGTCTCGGGGGTGCGCGCCCCGCTTTGCCTTCATCTATAACATCTTCCATCAAGCCGCGCGAAGCGCGGCTTTCGCGCAAAATTGGCGATATAGAAGTTATGGAATATGGCGAATATCCGCAGACCATAGCTAAACCAGATGCAGCCAAAGAATTGGATGGTTTATCTACCGATCAGTTAGAAAAAATAAAGACGGGTAAAAAATACACCTTCGATGATGAAAAATCCGATGCTTACGATAAGCCGTTCAAGGCGAAAGAGTATGATGAATACCAGCATAATGGCAAAAGATATATCCGTATTGAGGCGCGGCCATACGATAGCGATTCGGTGCTATCCAATGATCATCGGGCACAAAGAGGTGAGAAATACTGGATAGAGGTTCAGCCCATCGAGTGGCTTAAAGACCCGAGCGATGTGTGGGTAGCAAGACAGGCGCTATTTTCAGGTGTTCAATTCGATAGAAACCGGGAATATGATGGTAATTTTGCTAAAACGGATATGAAGCAATATCTGGATACCTATTTCTCAAAAGAAATGCTGGCTGGCGTAGATAAACATGCGGAAATAAACGAAGAACAAAAGCCAAAGTCTGCGCCCCCTACCAGGCCAATTGAAATCAATCCAACCGATGAATCTTCGGCTCGCGCTATGCTTGCTCGATTTGGAGATAAAATAACGCGAGCGGATTTACTCAAGGTCGGAAAAGATAAAAGAACCATGCTAAGAAAAGTGATTGAAGGTGGTTTAATAGGCGATGCCCTTAAAATGTTAAAAGCCGCAGGTGAGAAAATCACTTCAGATGATTTGATAGCGCGCGAACCAGGAGCCGCTAATTCTAATATTGAGCAGATAGCGGCGCAGGGACAGCTTGCGGCTGTATTTCAACCTGAGAATTGGACAAATAATGTAAGAGAAATGCAGGAAGTTTGGGCGCGGGTTCCAAAACATCATCAGGCGCAGTTAGATGGGCAGGAAGGCAGAGTATCATTCAGAAAATTACTTCATGGGGCTAATGCCACCTCCCTTAAGACGCTGCAAGCAACCACCGGGGCTATAAGAGGGTAATAGCATCCACGCCATATCAATTAATCATTGCCTACCCAAGCTGACCAGGTAAGCCAAGCTGCAAGAGGGATATGCGTGAGGAAAACGGCCAGCGCTTGATAATTTGAGCCAACCCCGAGCCAAGATAAAAATGCCGGTATCATCCAGCCCACCGACAAGTAAACCCCGATCAGTGAGCAAAGAAATAAAACGATAATCAAAATCGATTTGTGCCAGAGCGGAGAATTAAGTTTGTAAATCCTATGTTCTTCTACGGCTAACCTATCCTTATAACGTTCTCCCATCATGCCGTTTTGGAGAGAGGTATAGGTATATTAGACAAGCGAATGATGAATTTACTAAGTTCCTCCCGAATTAAAGGATCAAATTTACGGTAGACCTCCAGCAAGGCTAACTCATCTTTTTGTGGGAGTGATTTCGGTTCCGGCAATAGAGATTCTAGATCTTCTAAAAAATAGCTCAGTGGAAGTTCGAGAATTTTAGAAAATTCCACCAGCCGCGCTACGCTGACATGGCTTGTGCCTTTTTCGTATTTTTGAATTTGTTGAAAACTTACAGGAGTTGCTAGGGCCTTGCCAAAATCAGCTTGATTATATCCTCGCAATTTCCTAGCTGATCGCAATTTATGCCCAATATAAACACTGATTTCTTGCTGCGGAGGGATTCCAGGCATGCCACTGTTTCCACCTATTATTTTGTTTAAAATAAAAACATAAATGAAAGCCTAGGCTTTCGCAAGAAACTTTCAGACAAGGTAGCTTCAGGCACAAAAGAGGAAATTTTGTGTCTATAGCGCAGGTAACGGGAAATAAAATCGGCAAGAGAGTGAGGGAGGCTCGGGAGAAGGAAGGTATTTCCCAGATCGAACTGGCGGCGATTCTATGCGTCGACTACAGAATCAATGTCGGGCGGGTTCAGATTTCCACTATCGAGCGCGGAATGCGTTCGGTGAAGGATAAGGAACTGGATGCGATTGCCAGGATTCTTAAAGTGACTCCCAACTGGCTGCTGGGATGGAAGGATTAGAATAATTTCACGATTTATTGCTATTCTTAGCCGCTAAAACTTTTATAACTTCCTTGATAGCTTTTTTGGATTTTTTATCGAGTCCATGATACGCGGTGGCGACATTAACTGCATCTCTGGATTCAAAGAAACTTAACGGCTGATCGGATGGGGAGTCTTTGCCTGATCCCTTCCATGATTTTTCGTAGCCTTCAAAAAAATAGCCTATCTGCACTTTCAGAATTTTTGCCACTTCGTAAAGTTTAGAGCAGCTTACGCGATTGATACCTTTTTCATATTTTTCCAGTTGCTGAAAAGTAACCCCAAGACTTCTGGCCAGCGCTCTCTGGGCTATGCCTGTGGAACTGCGCCTTAAGCGAATTCTCTTGCCGATATGGGCATCCATCGGATGAATTGTAGCGGATTTGGCCATTTCAACCTCTCTGGCAAGCATTTCCAGGTAAGGTGGCGAGATTAGATAAGCAAATAACGCAAATAGATTTATCTGCGGTGCTTTCAGTGAATTTCAGTATCATCATATCACAAAAAACAATATTAAAACTAGAACGCGATATGCGTTCTAGACTTATGGTCTCCCTAAAATTATTGATTATCTATCGAGTGGCTTATAAAAAATAAATTCTTCATATTCTCTCCCTTCTGCATATTCCAGGATTCCCCTGGAATCGGGAGTTTCTAATCGCCTAGCTATAAGCGCAGGTTTATTCCTCCCGTTGCCGGGAGTGTTATATTCACCTACTCCCGACACAATGCGGAAGTAAGCTTTTACGGTGCGCGCTTACTTAAAGCACAATAGCTAGGGAGGATTAGAAGCCCTCCGTATTGAAATATTAGCGTAATTTTTAATAATTCTCAAATTGAAACAGAAAAAGGCCGAAAAAATAAATTCTTGAACTGATTAAAAAGTTGTATATAGTGCTGAATCTTGTCAACCTAAAGTTGGCAAGATGGAATGAATACCAAGGAAGGTTTTTATGATTCGGCGGTCATATACCAATTTTGTTTCTTTATTCGGTTATCTTAACCCTTACGAGCTTGATCATATAAGCGGAGCGCTGCAGATCAAACTGGAAGAGGTGTTATACCAGAGAAGTGGCACTGGAGAGGTTATGCCTTTCAATGTGCAGGATATAAAGCAGGCGATGACGAAAGGAATGCGTGATGTGAAGCTTGAACTGGCGGAGAATGAAGTTAAGAAAGCACATATCCGGTTTCGAAGTGCGAGAAATAAAATTGATCGTGCAAGAGCCGATACGTTTACACCTAAACAAATTTTAAGTCCTAATACTGCAAAATCTGGCAGCAATAGGCAGGCCAGGAAAGCGGCCTAATTAAGATTGATAGAGAAGCGTCTCGGCAGCGCGACGCTCAATCAATCCCTTAAGTTTTTTGCCCTTCGCCCACACCCATTTCATGAATTCGGCTGGTACTTCGGTATATTCCTGGCGATTAACCTTCTGCCGTAAGGCAGAGCGCTGAAGTGCCCCGGCACCGAGATTATAGGTGAATGAAACCAGTGCACCAAATTGTCCATCGGTGAGCGGAACGGAAATTAGCCGCAAAACAGCCTGCTCCGCCACCATTACGTCCTGTTTTAATACATCCGCCGCCTCCGGCTCAGTGATTCCAGCTGCGAATCGCTCTTTTTCCGATATTTTCACCCTATGGCCATAACCGACTGTTAGGTATCCCGCCGGGCATAGGTACATTTTCTCTGAGAAACCCTCGAATTTGCGAATTAAATCTAGGGCCTCAGGTATTGCATGTCGCATAAAATAAACTTTTTGATTGTGCGTTTTAAAGTCCGCTTATATTCTTCGAAGCTATGGTAAAAAATTTGGGAAAATTAGAGCGCGTTGAACTTCGGGATGTATGGCTCACTGAAGACCGCGAGTTCACACCTTGGCTCGCCCAGGAGGAAAATCTCTCTGTTCTGGCTGAAGCCATTGGTATGGAACTCGAATTGGAGGCGCAGGAGAAAGACGTTGGACCATTTCGCGCCGATATTCTTTGCAAGAGTCTTGGCGATGATTCCTGGGTGTTAATCGAAAACCAGATCGAGAGAACAGATCATAAGCATCTCGGCCAGCTGCTAACATATGCCGCAGGCCTTCAAACTGTCACTATAGTATGGGTAGCTGCGAAATTCACCGAGGAACACCGCGCTGCACTCGATTGGCTGAATAAGATTACCGATGAGAATTTCCGGTTCTTCGGCCTTGAGGTTGAACTCTGGAAGATCGATAATTCAGCCCCGGCGCCTAAATTCAATATTATATCCAAGCCTAACGATTGGAGTAAATCCATCACCCAGGCCGCGCAGAGGATAAGTACAGATGCCAGCACGGAAACGAAAGGTATGCAGCTTAAGTTCTGGATGGAACTTGCCGAATTCCTGGAGAAAAATAGATGCAGATTAAAACCCCAGGCCGCACGTCCTAGGCATTGGTGCGATTTCAGTATCGGCAGGAGCGGAGCTAAGGTATCGGCATCCTTGAATACCAGGGAAAACAAGGTTGCTGTGGAATTATTCCTCTCCTCGCCGGACACTTCCAAGCCTTTCTTTCACCTGTTAATGCGGGATAAGGAAGTAATAGAAAAGGAAATAGGCTCAAAACTGGTATGGAAGGAATTACCTGACAAAACTGCTTCACGGATTATTTTATATAAGGATGCCGATCCCACGAATGAATCCAGCTGGCTAGAGCTTCGTGCCTGGTTCAAATCGTCGCTCGATAAATTCGACACGGCTTTCAGGGAAAGAATAAGAAGTCTAAACCCTGAAGATTGGGAAGGGGAAGAAGCGGCTTAAAGTTCAGAGAATTTGAGCGTGGATTGTGAATTTCTTATTTTCGGCAGTAAAAATTCCCTTCCATAATTCCCGGTCAGATTCGTTTTCATTTACAATCCGGATATTGAAATCAGGAATAGTGGAATTCTGGATAAATTCCGAAGCATGAAAATTAACTTCGTTAATATTTTGCTCTCGGCACTTTATCACTGTTTCCTCGAAGATCACGATTAACGTGCAAATCGCAGCATCATCCAGTGACGGAGATCTCGTTGAATCCTCCGAGAATCCTTTGTAAGTGATTTTAATCATGATTTTCTCTTGGATTTAAGAGCAGGAACGCTCTTATTTAAGAAATTGTCCAGTAAGTAAGGGGTTATTTAGGACTCTTCTCGGAGCGCTTTTAGGATTTGTCAGTTCAACATTCCCGAGCCTGGTAAAGCTCTGGCAGGATGCTTCTGATAAGAAGCATGAAATTACCCTGCTTAAAATGCAGATGGATTTCCAAGCGCAGGGCCACCAGGAACGACTGGAGGAAATCAATACCCAGGCCGATATTGCCGAAAGTGCCGCCCTCTATAAAACCTATAACACCGGCATTTCCTGGGTCGATGCATTAAATGGAACTGTGCGTCCGGTTCTCGCTTATGCCTTTTTCCTTCTTTATGCATCCGTAAAGCTGATTTCCTATATCGCTTT
>Ga0206958_1123_pt1 | contig 23658 bp, 30 predicted proteins | sample Alteio_BWOrgHeat_33_FD_152968 | JGI IMG/M metagenome (GOLD analysis project Ga0206958, IMG submission 152968) | Enriched cells from forest soil in Barre Woods Harvard Forest LTER site, Petersham, Massachusetts, United States -... | ecosystem: Environmental > Terrestrial > Soil > Temperate forest >... | reverse complement strand
CCCGGCTTATTCAGAGCTCGCCCAGTTTTACGCAGCATGGCCGCAGCGCGATCGGCGGGCCGAGTGCGAGCGACTCCTTTCATTGAGTCGCCGGTTCGGATGAGCGTGAGTCTTGCGTCCAGAGTGGCAATTCGCTTGCCGCGCAATCGAATCTCGTTTCCCGCACGAGAGCCGCCTCTTTTGCCGTTGCTAGTTGCCATGGCTAAATACTCTCGCAAAGTCGCCTACATTGCCATTCATGACCATCAAATAGTGGTTGTTTCCAGGGTTTTCAAGCGGTTAGCGCTCGCTGTAGTTGTAAACGGGTAGTGAGTGCAGGAGCGGCTTCGCCGCCAGCTTTGCAGCGCGGCTGCGTGCCGGTTTCTGAAGATCCCCAGAGCCGACGGGGAAGGTCACTTCGGGTGGTTCGTTGTGCCGGCCGACGGCGTAGATCAGCGGCAGCTCGGCGCTGATCTGGATACGGCCGCGGCCCTTGGCGTCAAGCCGGGAGTAAAGCACGTTGGCGCGAATGTTCTCGTAACGGTGACGAACCAGGGCGAGATGCGTGATTTGCGAGCCAAGACCCGCAAGGCGTTCGCGATCGGCGATGGCAGCCGAGGAATTGATGTTCGAGAGCATGGCCGCAATCTCCTCGACGGTCTTGCGATACACCGACCGGGTGTGGGCGCGGGTGTAGGCCACAGACTTAGGAGGCGCGCTCAAGATCGGGAGCTTCCGATAGGCGGCATGCACGTTGAGATCGCTGCGCTGAATGTTGCGCAGGATGACGCGAAGCGCCGGGATTGCCTTGGTTTGCGAGCCCTTGACGGGCACGCGGATGCGAATTCGCTGAAGCGGTGCGAAAAGCTCCTTGAGTCTGGCCTTCGCGGCGTTGACCGCGTGCGCTCCCTTCACCACGTCGGCCGCCGCACCGATGACACCTAAGCAGACGACGGAGTCGCCGACTTCGTCTTCCATTTCGTAGTCGATTGCGGAATAAGCTTCGCACGCCCGGCGTACGGCGGCGCCCGTGGTCGTCGCACCTTCGATATTCGCATCGACGGGGCGGTGCGAAAGCGCATTCACCAAGCGTTCGATGGCCGTCTCGAGGGTGAGCAGCGATTTCGCGACTTCCGGGGTGTGCGATGAGAGATCCACATGTGCAGTTTATACATACACCGTACAGGCGCGTCAAAAGGGGGTGAGTGGAGGCGGTTTGGTGATTGGGATTGGGTTGCAGGGTGGGTGCTTTGGCGTGGTTGTACGGTGTATGTATAAATGAAGTCGCTCGTGAATTTCGTCCGGGAGGAGCAGAAGGCTTTATCGCGATTCGGTAGTACGCGATACTTCGATGCGGATCGATGCCGTTTCAATAGGGAGAATGCCGTGAAGATACAGGCAATGACTGCCGCCTCGATGGTGTTGGTAGCAATGGTGGGTTGCACCGACCTGAAGCCACTGGAAGCGCGCGTCGAGGAATTGCAGAGCCAAGTCACCAAGTTGCAGGCGGATCTCGCGAAATCCGCGAGCAATGCCGCGACTGCCAATAAAGCGACCGCGGCGTCCGCGGCGGCGGCATCGGCGGACGCGAAGCAGGCGTTGTCGGCAGGCGATGCCAATACCAAAGCGATCGAGGCGCTCAACGCGAAAATCGATCAGATGTTCAAGCGGCGGCCGGAGTCTTAAGGACCGTTCGCCTCGCGACAGCGTTGAGCGCGCGCAATGGTGCTGCGGGCAGCGCTATTTGCAACTCGCGCTCGCAGATCTCATCCGGGCCGACACGTCCCTGTGTCGACATTCAATTTCGCAGATGCGATTGGCTATTTACCCGTGAATGGCTCGCATGAAACGTGCGGGTGCCAGTTCACGAACGCGCCGTTGGGATTGTCCTTCCACGCCCAGACGTGCAGTGTGTAGAACGCAGGAAGGCCGAACCGATTGGGGGCATCGAAAAGATGAAACAGCTGTCCCATCAGCTGCGGCGGATCACCGGGATGGGCCTTGTCCCAGCCTTCTGCGAGAACCAGATAATCGGCGCCGGTGAGGCGCACGCCTCCGTCGGGGGTCGGCTCGTAGATCACGATCTGTGGGTGGTTGAGCCTGACTTCACCTTTGGTGACCAGGTCCATGTTCACGTAGTGCAGTCCCATCGCGCCTGAGCTATCGCCGCTCACGCAACCGAACATGAGCGCATATCCGTCGGCCTGCGCCACCTCCACATTTTGAAAGCGCGCGGTGGCGTCTCGGACCTTCTTCAACAGCGTCTTGGCCTGGCTCTTTTGATCTGCCGTGAGGTCGGCATTTTGCGGTGCCTGCGCATGGGAATGGTCGTCCTGAGACCACGCCGGCAACTGACCTGCGATCATGAAAGTGACCGCGACAATGGGACCCGACAATACTCTTGCGAATTCTCTGAGTGTCATCCTCAAGCCTCCTAAAAAAGATTATTTGCGTTGCGAAACCAGGAAGCGAGGATGCGTGCTCGGGAAGACGATGGCATCGGGTGGTCACCCCTAATTCTGCGATCCGGCACCCCTAGGTCTCGCATCGGTGGGTGATCGGAGCGGACCGACGCGCACGTAGAGCTAAGGCAGGCAAAGCGCCCGAAGAATCGATGCAAAAAACAAGCGACGCCTGGCGCACGCGGCGCGCGTTTCCATGTCAAACCATTTTCCCTGACGAGACAGCTAAACGCGTCGTGTTCGCGCCGCGGCTTTGCACTTCTTTGCGTGATTCTGATAGGCGGGTGAATCGCACTCGGCGCTGGCAGCGGACTATCATCGAGCTTGCTTGCTAAAAGTGAATGAACAATGGCCATGTGTGTGCGAGTTGGACGACTGGAAGTTTTCGCGGCTGCGTGTTTCATATCTTTTGGTGTCTTAGCGCAGTCTCCTCAGACGCCCGCGCCCGACGCCGATGATGAGACGCCGGTTGCCGTCGGTGCACCAATCCGCGAGCGACTGTTGTGGGTGCCTGTAACGATCGGCCATGACCGGGTGGTGCAACTACATGCACGCCTTTGCCTGCCGACTTCGGCGGAACCGGCGACGCTGGTACTGATCAATCATGGCTCACCGCCCGTCCCTTCCGAACGTTCGAAGATCAAGCTGGGTCGCTGTGATCAGGAAGCTGCTCAATGGTTCTTAAAGCGGGGTTATGCTGTCGCGTTCGTGCTAAGGCGTGGTTATGGAGAGAGCGGCGGTGAGTGGGCCGAAGAGCAACTCGGCTGCGCACAAGCGGATTACGTGCACGAGGGCCTCGAGACTGCAATCGACATAGCGGCGACGGTGGAGTTCTTGACCGGCCAGACGGAGGTCAAGCCTTCGAATGCAGTGGTCGTTGGTCACTCAGCGGGCGGCTGGGGAACCATCGCGTATGCCAGTGTGTTACATCCCAAAGTTGGAGCATTCGTGGTGATGGCCGGGGGCCGCGGCGGCCATCGCGACAAGCGGCCGAACAATAATTGTCGGCCTGACCTGCTTGCGGATGCGGCAGATCACTTCGGTAAAACCGCGCGCACGCCGATGCTGTGGATTTACTCGGAAAACGATAGTTTTTTTGGGCCACCGATCGCTCGCGCGCTTTACCGAGCATTCACCTCCAAGGGAGGGGTGGCTGATTTCGAACAGCTGGGTCCTTACGGCGCCGATGGCCATAGATTGTTTTTTGGGCCCGGCGGCTCGGCGATTTGGGGTCCCTTGGTCGAGCGCTATCTTGCACAGCAGCATGTTGGGCCGTGATCAAGTTTGAAGGAGTTTGATCCGTCTTGCCGACGATGCGACGCGATCGATCTCGATCAAGGCGTCCTAGAGGGGCCGTCCCAATCGCTTTTCGATCTGTTTCTTTTCCCAGTTGGGGCCGAAGAAATTGATCACTTCGAACACATTTAGGCCGTGCACGATCACTCCAATGCCCCAGCCGATGGAGCCCCAGAGGATCAGCGGGTGCTTGAAACCTAAGAAGAAGCCGAAGACGGTAACGAAGAGAAGATACATGAACAGGTGGCTATAGAAGTCCTTGACGCCTTTGACGTACTGAATCGCGCTTTCTTCATCGGGAGTGACGGGGGAGGTGGTCGGCACGGGAGAGTCTCCGGGTTTGAGTATTGAGCGATCAACCTCAAAGACGGCCGCCAATGAGTTCATGGTCTCGAGACTGGCGCTCTGGCCTCGCTCCAAGCGTTGAATGCTTCGAACGCTCAAGCCGGTGAGTTCCGCGAGGTGTTCTTGGGTCCAGCCCCGCTGTAGTCTCAATTTACGAACGATCATAGGTGCTCGCCTCGGTTGAGTGACGCAATGTGAAGGGACGGCCTGTGTTGGTACACGCCAAACACCCGTCAAATGCCCGACAAATCTGCGACGTGAGGCGATTTTAGGCTGTTGCGGAGAGAGTCTCCAATTACACCGAGCGCATCGCTTCAATCGGAGGTATCTGCGACGCCCGTAAGGCTGGAGCCAACGTAGACAGCATGCCGAGGAAAAGCAACACGGCGACCCCTATGCCGACGTAAGCAGGAGAAAGCCGTTCCATTTGAAATGTGCGCATCAGGGCAATATCCAACCAATAGGCCAGGAGCACGCCCAACGCCGCGCCGCCAATGCTGATGATTAGATTCTCAATGAGGAAAAACGTGAGGATGTCGCGGTGCGTGCCGCCCAATGCGCGACGTATACCCGTCTGTCTCCTGCGTCGATCGATCATGAAGGTGTTTAAACCGACAATGCCGCCCGCGGTGATCGTCAGCAGCACGACGCAGACCATGCCCATCATGATCGCGAGACTCCTGTCATCTCGATAGGCATCTGCGCGGACTTGTGAAAATGTTCGAATGGCACCTCTGCCGGAAAGAATTCGCATATGACTAACGGCGAGTAAGGCCTCCGGCGCGGCTTTCGCTACGGTGGTCAATTGGCCTTCGCTCGAGCGAACCAGGTAGAAGCTGCGCTTGCCCGCTATATGCGCCGGGATCAGAATCGAAGTCTCCCTATATGATCTTGCACGTGAAAAGGGGCTGGTGAGCTGTTCCACGATTCCGATGATCACGCTCGGCCTGATGTCATCGCTGATGGTCAAATAAACAGGCTTGCCTATCGCCACCTCATTTGGATAAATCTTGTCGGCCAGCGCTTTGGTGATAATGATCACAGCGGGAGGCGTCAGTGACTTCTGATCGCTTTCGGCAATTTCCTCGCTGCGGAAATCGCGGCCGGCGATCAGCTTGATCCCCAGCGTGGACAACGTGTGCTCATCCGAGGCATATATTTGGCCCTGCGTAATCCATTTTGCGGGAGCTGGGTCCGGATCAAGGTGCACGGCCTCTCTCCATCCGGTGGCAACCAACGGAAACGAATTCATCTGGGTGGCATCCGCCACACCCGGTATATGACGGAGGGCGAGCAAGTCGCTTTGAGCCAGAGAGGTAATGGGTCCAATGTCTGCATTGGCCCAGACATTTTGGATCGTCAGGAGATTGCGTTCGTTGAGACCGGTCGGTCGCCTACTTAAGCTGATGCGCTCTTGAATGATAAACAGCGTGTTGGAGACGATCGCCAAGGCAAGCGCGATCTGCAGGACCATGAGCAGCGTCGTGGATTTATGTCGGCGTAAGGCGGCGAAGATCAGTGGGACTTGCATCTCTTGATGTCGCTAGCCTAGTTTCAGGTGCACGGTCGGCTCGACCCTGGCCGCCCGCCAGACGGGGTAGAGCGCAGCAAACACAGTAGCCAGTATCGCGACCAGCAAGGTGATGGAAATGATGCCGCTAGTGGCATGAACGAGCCGGGCGATTGACGGGTCAAACACCAGGCCCACCACGAATTTAATAATTCCAAGAATCAACAATAAACCGAAAATCCCACCGCCGAGTCCAACGGTCATCGCTTCGATCAGAAACTGCTCGTGCACGGAACGGCGCGAAGCGCCCAAGGCGCGCCGAAGGCCGATTTCCGGCGATCGACGGATGAACTTGGCCAGCAACAGCCCCGCTGTATTGACAATACAACTGATCAAAATACCGAGCGAAACCATCAAAGACAGCTTCGCTTCTGGCGGCACCACTTGGTGGTAGGCGAGCCATTCCTCAACGTTTCGCAAACGGACGTTTGCGGGCCAATCGAAACGACCGCTACGTTGCTGATCGGCCGCGTAGTTGAAGAGAAATTCGTGATAGCGCCTAGCTGCCACCTCATTGGGAAGCTCGGCGAAATATAAGACCCAGGTGCATTCCGAAGACAGCCATGCTTCCCATCCGTTGCCTGGGTCTTTCGCGCAGTTCACGTTGCCGCCCGAAGGCAGCTTTATATTGACCGCGTGGGTGAACGGTATGAACAGCTCGATCGGATTCCCGAAACTCGACGAGTTCGAGGGATCGACATAGAGGGGTTCCGGGTCCCAGGTATCCATGACGCCTGCGATCGCGTAGCTGTGGCCGTCGAGGTGGATCGTGCGTCCGACACTATTCTCCCCCTTGAAGAGCTTGTCGTTGACCGAGCGGCTGATTACTACGACCGGAATTCGGTCCTGATCCTCGCGGGTGCTCCAGCCGTGCCCGTAGATGAAGGGGATTTCAAACATTTCAAAAGCAGTGCTGTACACTGCGTAAGTGCGTGCGTTGAATGGGATGCCGGAGGGATCATCGGGAATGACCGAGACTTCAACGGGGTAGAGTGCCGTCTGACGCTGCGCCTTGCCGGCGTCGAGCAACGCCATTGCGTCGATGTAGCTCAGCGAATCAAAAGGCTCACCGTGAAAATTGTATTTTGGTCCGGTGTTGTCAATCTGCACCGCGAACAGTTGGCTAGATTTCTGCGGTATCGGGTTTGTCGAGGTGACACGTAATACGGCGTACGAGGTAATCGACGCCGCAACGCCGAAGCCGATTGAAAGCATCATCAAAATGGTCAGCACGGGATTTCGCCGCAGACTCCGTAAGCCCAGACGAATGTAATAGAGGAACATGACGCGGCTTTAAGCGACTGGTCCGCTAATGCCGGCGAGCCGCCGTCAGGCATTCGTCGCTCATCTCGTCCTCCATGGATCCGTGATCATCGTTGCCGATTCCCCTGAGCGGATTCCGGCGCACAATCACATAATTATTCGGGTCCTGCAAGGCGGCTGAGATATACAGAAAGATTAAGGAGCCAAGTCTTCTATCACCGATGTTTTGATCTCGGCCAATTGCATAATGTCCTTGTGGGAAGTGTGATAGAGGGCTTTAAGATAGGCCTGGTCCCATGAACTCAAACCGGATGGCGGCTGCACTCCCGATTTCGAGAACAAATTCAATATCGTGGGCGCGGTGCCTATTTTCGGATCGGATCGAAGCTCTGCGAGTCCAACCATCGCGATATACGCCGCAAGCTGTCCGAAGGTGACGCCGCTTTCCCTTACGCGTTGTGTGTCGACAATCATAATAAGAGACGTCAGATCCCGCATGGAACTAAATGCAATGCGCGAAGGCGTGCTTCCGGACACATTTAACCTAAGTCCATAGTCATCGTACAACTCGGCGTTGTACCAAACGCGAACTGGGCTGGTGGAGCTTCGAAACTTTCGCACGAGTGTGTAGTACCCATCGGTATACATTTCTGGGTGCTTCTTCTCCAACGCTTTGAGCAACTCGTTCGGTTTCTCTGTCACGATGACGAAGAAGTTGGCTTTGCAATGCTCGGGGCCCAAGGGCGCCCCCGCGGCAACGGCGATTCGCGACAAGCGAGCGAGGACGAATTCACCCTCATTGCGCGGTAATCCAGCGACTTGGGGACAGATCGCCGTTGGCTTTTCCCATCGCGCGAGGGAGTCCCCGAAACGTTGCATCGCGATGCCGGAAACGAAAGCCCCGACCTGACGTTCGAGTGACTCGCGCTGGGCTTCGACGGTGACGGTGCTGAGTTTAGTATCAGACTGCTGCTAAGGAGGTTTGGCCGGCTCCTCCGCGGCCGCGAGTGCGGCCAGTAATGACAAAGCGCCCAGCGCTATGCTGTGGATCATGCGACTCATGGATCGTACCTGCGTCCCTTTGGCAATCGAGTCGAGATACGGTTAGCATGGACATCATTGATTGGACGGTCAAGATTGCGCCGAACCCGCGCGAATCAACGCTTCGCCACATTAACTGCACGTGGTCTAATGATTAAATCCCCGGTGCGTATATTCGATCGAAGTCGACAGTATCGGCGAATGCCCATGATGCTCGTTGCCCTCGGGAGTTTGCTGCTTTCCGCGCCCAGCGGCGCGGATCCCGGCGGCTACGCTGCGTTGGTAAAACGTGTTTCACCAAGTGTCGTTACTATTCTCGTGGAGGAAACACCTGTTGGTGCGGGTCAACGGGCTGCACTCACCGCGAGAGCACGCGACTTCGACTCGATGCAATCTACGATCCAGCGATTGCTGTCCGGGATCACTGCTGACCGATCGCGCGAGGAGGGGGCGACGGCGTCATTGGGATCGGGATTCGTTGTGCGCGCTGACGGAATGATCGTTACGAATCGACACGTCATTCTCGGAGCCCGGAAGGTTCATGTGCATCTGCCCGATGGCCGAGATGTCACTGCGGACATCGTCGGTGCAGACGCCTTCACCGATATCGCGCTGCTGCGAGTCCATGCCGGCAATCTGCCGGCGCTACGCTTGGGATCTTCCGAGGACGTCTCGGTGGGCGATGCGGTAATCGCGATTGGCAATCCTTTCGGATTGGGTCAATCGGTGAGTGCCGGCATCGTGTCGGCACGCGCACGCGCCTTGGAAGATGACCCTTACATTAATTTTCTGCAGACCGATGCCGCAATTAATCGCGGTAACTCCGGCGGTCCGCTGCTATCGACGACAGGCACTGTCGTTGGTGTGACATCGGTCATTTTTTCCCCGAGCGGTGGCTCCGTTGGCTTGGGGTTCGCAATACCCGCGGAAACCGTGACCGCCGTGATCAAACAACTCGAGGCCCACGGTCGGGTAGAGCGCGGGTATCTCGGGATCTCTGCGCAGGAATTGACGCCGGAGGTGGCTACGGCATTGCATGTCAAGGTTCCGGGCCACGCGGTGATTACGGCTCTCGATCCGCAGGGCCCTGCAGCCCAGTCGCTGGCCATCGGGGATGTGTTGTTGACCATCAACTTGACCCCGGCAACATTCAAGACCTTGAGTACCATCACGACGCGATTGGTACCCGATTCGCTGGCGACGCTGCGTATTGCGCGGGACGGCAAAGAACAATCGCTCGCGATCAAAGTGGCTCGTTTGCCGGACCCGCCGGATGAAGGGTCCGTCGCCGGAGGACAGGACAGTTGGGTGGCCGCCTTGGGATTGGGCGTGGCCGATACGACCGTCGACATACGCAACGCCATCAAAGCCAACAGCGAGGCGGGCGGCCTCATCGTCACTCAGCTTCGCCCCGCCGGCGCAGGAGCGCTGGCCGGCTTGAAAGTCGGCGACTTGATTACTCATGTCGGAACCAAGCCATTGATCGCGATAGCGGATTTAGTGGCAGTTCACGCTCCGACTCACCAAGCTCCACTGCTATTGCGTGTGGTGCGCGAGGGATCCCCGGCGTTTGTCGCTGTGACCGGAGATGCAGAGCTCTCTAGACCGAATGTGCCGCATTGAGAAAAGCGGCAAAGACCGGCAAGGGCGCGTCCCGTAAACCGCCTGTTACCGTGCAGACGGGACAATTTTTACGATTGGCGTCGCCTTTCTTCGTTTTCACACCCAGCCGATCGAGGCGGAAACGGCCGTATCTCTTCGGGATGCTCGCGAATATAGGCGATCACTTTGTGCCGCTTTTGCTGCCCCCGTAGCAAATTTTTATTGGTTGGAATCAGCGCCGGGATGTGCTGCGTGCACTTTTCAAAGATGCCCGACCACGTGCGCTTGATCGCTGCGGGAGTGCGGCACAACGCAACGGCAAGCTCAGCATTTTCGGCTTCACGCAGTGCCGCCAACAAAAGCCTCTTCTGACTGGGGCTGAAGTCCAGCACGGGAAGGCGTCGCTCAACAAACGGCCTGACTGCTACCGATGCCGGATCGTTAACAATGGTCTCGGCGGTGGCCTCGCACAACGCGCGCTCCTGTTTCCAGAGACTGGGGATGCCTGGCAAGTCGGGCGCAGTGGTTCGTGCAACGACACGAATGCCTCGGTAGCCCTTAATTTTTTCCAACTCCTCCGCAGTTGTGATTTCGTACAGCATCCTGCGGAGCCGGTAGCCGACAAATGATTCCATGTAAGCACGAGCCAACTGGTTGCGGACCAGCCCCAATTCGTTAGGACTGAGTCTCTCTGGCTTCTCAGAGGAGTACATCACGACATGATCGAGGGTCGCGTCGGCATTGGCCGTCTGCAAATACCGATATGAGGGAATGACGCTTTTGCCTGCATCGACGCTCTCGATGATGCGTGCATTCAAGCCAGGTTGTGGATTGCTCAGCATCGAATCGGCAAAGGAACTGGTCACAAATACAGCCATCCCGAATCCCACAATTTCGCTCGTCTGGGCGATCGCTCTCTCTACCAAATAAGAGACGCTCGAGTCGGGATTTCGCAGGATGATCTTCCAAGCGCGCAATGCGCGATTAAGACCGATGCGCTCCGCCCCATTACGGACAGGTTGAATCAAGAGGCAGTTGCGAAGGTCTGCCTCTTGGACCGGACGGCAAGTCAGTTGCGCGTTCACACAGCTCGAAAAGTACCCTTTTTGGATGTTTTTAGCAGCACCTTTCGGGCGCAAAGTCTGCGAGCTGCGCGCGGGCAAGAATGTGTGTTGCCCGATGGACATGCCGATCCGCGCCCGGCAGTACCGGGCGTCAGAAAGTCGCCGGTCCTACAGTTAACGGCAACCTTCTTGCGTTGCGATTCAACGCGTAAATTTCAACTTAGGGAGAAAGGATATGAAATTCACCGTCAGGTCACCATGGATGCTAATCGCCGCCGCAGTGGCTGGTTTCGCGCCTGCAATGTCGATGGCGCAGGCAATCGAGCCGACGCCCTTCGTAGTTGCTTCCGGATTGGAGGGCCCTCGCGGACTGAGGTTCGGACCGGACAGTTATTTGTATGTCGCGGAAGCCGGAACCGGCGGCTCGAACAGCACGATCGGTCAGTGTACTCAGGTTCCTGGACCTCCTGGGGGTCCTGGCCCCGACACGGGCGGATTGACAGGGCGAATCTCCAAGATTAGCCCAAGCGGGAAAGTCACGACCGTCGCCACGGGGTTTCCTTCGGTCACGATCGGTCCAAACGGGATTAACGGAACCATCGGTGTTGCCGACGTGGTATTTCTGGACGGCACTCTGTACGCGCTTATTGGGGGCGGCGGCTGCTCCCATGGCAATCCAAAGAACCCTAGTGGCATTGCGAAAGTTGATCTCAAGAGTGGTAACTGGCGCCTGATCGCGGATATCGGCGCTTGGCTCAAGACTCATCCGGCCAAGTTTGAAAGCGCGGACGATTTTGAGCCTGACGGCACGCTTTACAGCATGATTGCACAGAATGGACGGCTTCTGACCGTAGAACCCAATCACGGGCAAGTGATCTCGGTGACGAAGGGCGGCGAGATCAGTCAGTTCATCGACATTTCGGCGTCAGAGGGTCATATCGTACCGACTGCGATTGCCGCTCGCGATGGCTCCTTCTTCGTTGGAAACCTCAACTTGTTTCCAATCGACCCGCAGTGGGCACGCATTTTGACTATTTCTAGAACTGACCATGACGATTTCGACAATGCGCCGCCGGGGCTTCGACCCGAACGGGGTCATCGCATCGTTAGCTCAAAGGCAGGCTTCACGACCGTAGTCGGGGTCGACTTTGGTCCGGACGGCTTGCTGTACGTGCTTGAGCTGTCTGATGGCGCAGGCTTCCCAACGCCAGGGTTGGGGAAAGTGGTGCGTGTGTTGCACTCAGGAGCGATCGAGGATGTGGTCACGAATCTATCGGTGCCAGCGGGCATGATCTTCGGGCCCGATGGCAGGCTCTATGTATCGAACTTCGGCGCGGCGCCTGCGGGAGCCGGTCAAATACTGCGCTTCGACATAGCGCCAGGCTGGTAGCGGGTAACCCCAAAATCTAGGAACCCGGCCCGAGCGGCCGGGTCCCTAGTTATATGGAAAATGACAACCGCTGACTCGCACCGCGCCCGGTGCGCAGAACGCGAAAGTTGATGGTTTCGCCCACTCCCCGCTGTGCCGCGGCCCGCGGATCTATGACAAACACTCGTTGCTCGTGCCAGGTTACAAAGTAGCCGACGAATCGATAGCCGTCGGATTCAGCGAAGAGGGCTTCTTCGATCGGGGCTGTGGCCTGAATGATCTCGGCGCTCGATCCGGAATCGAGGTCGCCTTCATCTTCATTCGAGAAAGACGAATCGGGTACGAAGTGCAAGACTCGATGACCATCGGCGTCGGTTCGGGAAACGACGATGTCCAGGTTACTACCGGGCACGCGTGACTCTTCCGGCCGGCCTGCAACGACGATGCGCATGGAGCGCCAAGTCAGTACATAGGCTCTATACCGATAACCTCCATCGGCTGCCGCAAGGACCGTTTCAATCCGCCCGACCTCGTGATTGATCGGGGGTGACAGCGTGCGGAACTCCTGTGGGCCAGGGTCTGCCAGGGCCAGTACCGACCAAAAGCTCATCATGGAGATGCTCAGAGCACTCAGCCATCGCAGACGTGTGGCGCGTCCGGCAAGGGCAAGCATTTGCTTAGCCGTGCTGTGCCGCGCGACGGTGGGAGGGCTATTGGCCATTGGGCGGGGCGAGGATGCACCAGATGGCGAATCCTACGTAGAGAACAGCGGCGATAGCGATATACACGGGGTGCACGGCGAGTCCCTTTCGTTGAACTGCTGACTTTAAGAATGTTTCAGGGTGCACCCGAGCACACAAGGTTTCTATCGGAAGGCACAGCCGACTGTTGTCAGACAATCGCGTTTTAGCTATCGGACACGCTCGCGCTTGTCGTACTTAGCGCTAGGATTGATCTCACACGGTTCTAACGGTCGCCCCGGACATCGCGCACTCGACCGGACTTGTAGCCTTCAAGACCTTTATCACTTTAAGAATCTTGCGAGGCACATCTATGAAAGCGCTGGTCTACCACGGCCCGAAAAAGGTTTCTGTCGACAAGGTTCCCGATGCAAAGCTCGAGAAGCTGACGGATGTCGTCATTGAGCTTACGACCACGAACATCTGCGGATCGGATCTGCACATGTATGAAGGTCGTACCGATGTGGAGAAAGGCAAGATTTTGGGACACGAGAACCTGGGCGTGGTCGTCGACGTCGGTAAGGCAGTCGAGACCATCAAAAAGGGCGATAAGGTCGTGTTGCCCTTCAACGTGGGCTGCGGATTCTGTGCCAATTGTGAGCGCGGACTTACAGGCTACTGTCTGACATGCGCGGATCCAAAGGTGATGCCCGGCATGGCGGGGGCTGCCTACGGGTTTGCGGGCATGGGACCGTACTCCGGGGGGGCAGGCTGAGTATCTGCGCGTTCCTTTTGCCGATTTCAACTGTTTGAAACTTCCGGAGGATGCGGACGAGAAAGAGCGGGACCACGTCATGCTCTCGGATGTCTTTCCGACCGGCTGGCATTCGACTCGGTTGGCAGACCTTAAGCCTGGCGAATCGATCGTCATCTTTGGCTCGGGTCCCGTGGGATTGATGGCAGCGATGTCCGCACGCATTCAAGGGGCCAGTCAGATCTTCGTCATCGACGGTGAGGAGGACCGGTTGAAGCTCGCCAGCCGCATCGGCGCGACCACATTCAACACCAAGGATGGCGATGTCGGTGACCAGATCCGCGAACTCACCGGAGGCTTAGGCGCCGATTGCGGCGCCGAGTGCGTGGGCTATCAGTGTCACGATTCACACGGCAAGGAAGTGCCGAATCTCGTCATGAATTCGTTGGTCGATGCGGTCAAGGCTACCGGTACGCTGGGAATCATCGGCGTCTATGTGGCGCAAGATCCGCATGCGCACGATAAGCTGGCTAAAGTGGGTCAGATCGCGTTCGACTTCGGCAAGTTCTGGTTTAAAGGCCAGCGCATGGGCACGGGGCAGTGCAATGTGAAGGCCTATAACCGTCGACTGATGGACTTGATCCATCATGGCAAGGTCAATCCATCGATGATCATTTCGCACGAAATCGCACTCGATGACGCGGCGGATGCCTATAAGCATTTCGACAATCGAGACGAGGGTTGGACCAAGGTCATCATGCATCCGAAAGCGGCGTAGCGCATCGCGGTGGTCGAAGGTTCTGTGAGGAACGGTGAAAAAGAAACAACTACGCTTCGGCGCGGGTTTCAATGTAGTGATGGCTAATCGACGCGTGCAGGCCGCGCAAATGGTCATTGCGCCGGGTGACTCGCAGGGCGGCCCGGGCAATCGGCATCGTGGCGCAGATCAATGGTTGTTAGTGATCGCTGGGACGGGCGCCGCCTTTGTAAATGGGCGGCGCCACCCGCTCAAGCGGCACACTTTTATTTTGATTGCCCACGATGAGCCGCACGAAATCCTCAATACCGGCAGCACGGTGCTGAAGACGCTCAATTTTTATTCGCCGCCCGCTTATACGAGCAGCGGCAACGAACGTCGCGCTGGTAAACCCTAGCGACCTCCAGTGCCGAGCCGTCGTCGCTAGCCGGTATCCGTGGTGAGGACAATTTTCCCGACGGTACCGCCGTGTTCCACAGTGCTTAGCGCTTCAGCTGCGTCTTCAAGTGGAAATGTCTTTTGAACATGCGGCTTAACCTTGCGCGACTCGATCAATTGCATGATTTCAGAGAGATCGCTGCCGTTAGCTTCGACCGTATAGCGCGTGGCACGTACTCCGAACGATGCGGCCTTGTCGCTCGACGGCTCTGTCAACGTCGTAACCAAGGCCCCGCCCCGCTTCAAGAGTTGCCACGAACGCTCGCGGGTTTCCCCGTCAATCAAGTCGAAAACTAAGTCCATATCACGGGCTTGATCTTCGAAGCGCTGCGTTTTGTAGTCGATCACGACGTCGGCCCCCAGATCCTTGGCAAATTCGACGTTTTCGGTGGAGACGGTCGTGAGCACACGCGCGCCTTTAGCCTTGGCAAATTGGATCGCAAAGTGGCCAACGCCGCCCGAACCGCCATGAATCAGCACGGACTGACCGGACTTAAGTTGCCCATATCTAAACAAACCTTGCCAAGCGGTGGTGCCGGCGAGGGGAACTGCTGCGGCGTCGAGGGCGTTCAGTCTCTCCGGTTTGCGGGCGAGAGCGTGCTGGTCGAGAACGGCCTTCTCGGCATAACCCCCGCCGCCGATGCCGAGCATACCCACAACTTCGTCGCCGATTCGAAACTGATCGGCTTGAGCGCCGCATTTTTCGACGACGCCCGCGACATCACGTCCCAAGGTGTACGGCAAGCGGTCCTCTTTCACCGCAGGGTATTTGCCCTGGCGGATTTTGAAGTCGACGGGGTTGACGCTCGCTGCCTTGACGTTAATCAAGAACTGCAACGCGTCCGGCATCGATTGCTCCACTGCGTCGAGACGTAGAACGTCTGGGCCGCCGAATTGGTGGATCCTGGCCTTGCGGACTCTCATCGTCCGATATCAATTTCCGCCTGCGCTCGTGCATCTATCTGCATGTTGCGCACACCAGTCCTTGTTATCGCATTGCTTGGGGTGAACGCTACACCATGCGTCATCACTATGCGATTGGGCCGTAGTTGAGCGGTCAGACATGCAGCCGGAACCGGCCAGCAATACGCCGCTGATGCAGGAAGCCATCAGGAATTTATTGAGCGCTTTCATATCCTCTCCTCATTGCAGGCCTGTATAAGGGAGTGAAGATAGCGGCGGCAACGTCGAGTGCGTAGTCCCCTAGACTCGTTCGATTGGGTAGGCTCTTACCGACACGAATGCTTAGACTTGCGCAACAAATTACGACCCGCAAGACGTTGTGGCGCATCGAGCACTGTGTTGTCGGGAAGCTTCTGCAGTGCTGTGCAATGTAGTGAAATTTGCGATTGAGGATATTGCCGCGCCGGGAGTAAAGCGCGGTCTCGCCTTGTCTTTCACGGCGATCAGGCGAAAGCCGGCGAGCTTAATTTCATAGCTCCACTCTGGGACTTGCGGCAATTTGGTGACCGGCAGTCACTTCATGGAGTTAATGAAACGGGCGTGTGCCGTTGCTGTCTGTTTCTGTTCAGTTTTTTGCCACGGTTTCGACGCCGGGAATGCTTGTCAGCAAAAACTACATGCCAGTCAACCTTGGAAATGTAGGAACTGCGCGCCACTCGAGCGCACACATGTCGCAGAGGTATATGCCGTCATGTGAACTTCGGCCAACGATGCGGCCGTCAAACAACTCGGCCCAATTCCCGAAACCCACCACTCCGGGATCGCCGGCACGCACATAGAGAACGCAGTCGGGATTCGCGCAGAACGGAAATTCTTTTTCGAGTCCAATCAAGGTGAAAAGACCGTGCTGCGTGAGGAAGTTTTGAAAAAATAGGAGTCATCCAGAGCTGTGAATATATACAGTACCGCCCCGTGCGCCGGTTTTCAAGACGATGCTCGCGTGGCGCGCTCAAATAAGTGGGATTTGCTGCTTAAGAATTTCTGATTCGACATTGAGTAAGGAGAAGCCCTCGGCGAGGCAATAGAAAATCCGAGCACGCTCAGCGTCACGCGCTTGCACCATGGTCGCATGCCAAGTGTTGACGATCATGACGGGTAAGCGCTGGCCATCAACGTACAAAGCCCGTATCCAGGTATACAACGGGCGCAGCTTCGGCGCCTTCACCCACCACGGCAGTTCGTCCGGCAGCCACAGCTGCGCGTGGTTCAAATGCTGAAGAAACCGTCGGCGTGGTGAGGCAGTCTGACCGACATATCGGACTTCGCGAAGATCACGCGGATCAGACAAGCTGTAGGTAGCCCAGCCGAAAGGATCAGTTCCTGACTCATCGTAGAGCTGCTCCTGCGCGTGAAATCGGCAGCGACGCCGCAAATTAGCAGGGCTGACTTGCGTCGCGCTATCCACACGAGGAATTCTAATGGAGGCAAGAGACCTATACGTTATACAGCGCTGGGATGCCAAGGAAGCTGTATGGCACTACACCGATAAAGGCCTTCGCGAGGTGTGATGGCGTACTGACGGCCGAGACTTCTGCGTGCCGGCGCGTTTTCTGAGATCCAACACCTCGAGGTCACGCGCTGTATAGTAGCGACAGCCGGTCAAGCCATGAGGATTTAGTATGAACAAAATCATCTATGAAATCGTTCGACACGATGGCGGCTGGGCGTACAAGGTCGATGAGACCTTTTCAGAGCCCTTCAAGACGCACGACCAGGCACGCAGAGCAGCGGAACTGGCGGCGAGAGAGCAGGCGGAGCCGGGCGAGGCCAGTGTGATCTCTTACGAGGACAAGCAGGGTCATTGGCACAAGGAAAAGTCCGCGGGAGATGATCGCCCGGAACCGGATGTCGAAGGCTAGACCTACGGGGTTTCCGCGGTCTTGGCTTTTTTCTTCAGAGGTCGCACGAGATTCTTTAAGGATTTTGGCCTTTCAGTGGCTGGATCGTTTGGTCCCAAAAATTGCAGCATCGATTCGCCATCGAGAGAATTCTCGGCGACCACTTTGAGGGCAACAAGCACCGGTGTGGCGAGGATTACGCCGGCTATGCCCCAGAAGAGGCCGCCGAACCACAGTGCTAGAAAGATCAACAGCGGATTCACCTCGAGGCGCCTGCCGACGAGCAACGGTTGAACGATCTGGCCTTCAATGCCGGCCAAGGCTAGGTCACTGGCCGCCACGCCGACGACATGGCCGAGATTGTCGAACGAGACAAAGGCCACGAGCGTGACAGCGACCAGTGTGACGGTCGCTCCTGCATACGGAATGAAGTTGACCGTTGCCGCCAATGCGCCCCACAGGTACGGCGTTGGCATTCCCCAGGCCATCATAACGAGCGTCGTGGCAATACCGAGGCCAATGTTGATCAGCGCAGTTGTCACATAGAAAGTGCCAACCTCGGCCCTGACTTTTTCAATATAGCGTTGCACGTGATGTGCTTTGAGATGATCAAAGAAGGCAGCCGTCATGCGGGCAACCATCGGTGGTCCGCCTGCCAATAAAAACAGCGTGATGATCATGAATGTAAGCAATCCGATCGCGGAGTCGCGAACCGTCGTGAGCAATACGCGTGGGGCACTCTCTTGTGGCGCAGCGACAGGAGCGGCCGGCGTCTGACCGGCCGCTCCGACGGAACCGACCTGGGATGCGCGATTGGTAAGATCTTCGATCTTGGTCATCAACTTGGCGACCGGGGTCACCTTTTTCTGAATCACCGAGATCGTATGCGGCGCCGAGGCATACCACTGCTGACTGGGAGTCCATACCAAAGAAACCAATCCGATCGCTGCGGAAAGGGCCATCATCAAAATGAGCACGGCGCTGAAGCCACGCGGAAGTCCCAACCGAAATAGCATTTCAACCGGGCTCGATAGGATCAGAGCGGCGAGCAGGGCGAGCGCGACCGGAATGAAGGCGGCGTGCGCGACGTAAAGCAGACCGCCTACCAGAAAGATCAGAATCCCCTTGCCTACATTGAAATCCCGAACGCTCGTCAGCGTCTTGGGTAATCGATCGAATTTGGAGGGGCCGGTGCTCATAGTCAAATCGCCCCGATGTGATCTCCCAGCCGCCGTGCGGCCGATGTTCTAATTTCTAATGCCGTCGATTATAGGCGTCCGTGAGGGCTAACGCCGGGGACCGGGGTGGTACGCTCCTTTGGCTGACAGCAACTACCGGCATCGTCCGACGCAACCTTTGCGCCCCGGGGGAAACAGGGGCCTTAGCTTGGGCGCGCACACTGCCAGCCGGGAAAGCTCAACTACAACAGGGGACTTCAAATGTCATTCATTGCTTGGATCGTTTTAGGCCTGATCGCGGGATTCGTCGCGAGCAAAATCGTCAACAAATCAGGTGAAGGGATGATTCTCGACATCATCTTGGGCATCGTCGGCGCGGTCGTCGGCGGTTTTTTGTTCGAGAAATTCGGCATGGCCGGCGTCACCGGTCTGAATCTTTACAGTATTCTCGTGGCCGTTGTCGGGGCAATCATCTTTTTAGTCATTTACCACGCACTATTTCGGCGCGGCCCGAGAGTCTAAGCTTCTCGGCGATGAGCGTCCTGGCGACGCTCATCGTTTCACGAGCCTTCCTCATTTGAAGGCGAACAGAGCTGCGTCCGGAGATTTCCTGCCGAGCACCGCGGCCGTGATGAGCTTCGCCGCCAGCATGGAAAAGGTAATGCCGTTACCGCCGTAACCCATCACTGCATAACATCTGGGATATCCTGGAATGGCGCCGATGGTTGGCATTCCATTCGGGCTCGCACCGAAACTCCCGGTCCAAGCGAATTGCGAGCGCGAATCAATATTGGGAAACAATCGCTTCAGCTTCGTTTCAAGGCGCTTGGCTTTGCGCGGCGTGAGGGCATCGCGCCGCTCGGTGTCCGCAAAATCCTCGTCTTCGCCACCGCATATGACTCTGCCGTCCACGGTGGAGCGCGCATAGAGATACGGGTCCGAAGCCTCCCACACCAGAGTCGCTTGCGGCCATATGGCCCGAGGCTGTGCCTTGGTGGCGATCGCCCAGGTCGAACGGATGGTATTGTCGTTCGGCGGCACGATTTTCAAAAACTCATATCCTGTGCAGAAAATTACGTGGCGCGCCTCGATTTGGATGCCGTCGTTCGCGAGCAGGGTAGAACCTCGTCGGGTCGAGTGAATATCGATGATGTCGTGCGGCGCGTGGAAGCGCGCTCCCTCTTGAATGGCTCGGTGCAGGTATCCCGCCGCCAGTTCCACTGGATTGGCCTCTGCATTGCCGTGACTCAATAGCGCCGCCGACCGATCCACGCCAAAGTGATGCCGCAAGGCGCTGCGCTCCCAATATTCGCTTGAAAGCCCGATCCGCCGCCGCGCGGCGACCTCGCGCTTGAGTCCCTTCGCATCGAGCACGTCGCCAGCGATATATAGAGAGGGGCGATTTTCGAAATGCGCTTCGATTTTAAGGTGCGCCGTGCGCGTTCGAAGTTCGTTCACCGCATCACGGGAGGCAATCCAGACTTTCCCCGCCCGGCGCGGGCCGATCGATGATCCCAGCTTCGTTAGGGGAGTGTCGAGCTCGAACTGCAGTAGTGCCGTGCTGGCAGCGGTTGACCCCAATAGTGCGGCACGGCGCCGATCAATAATGAGCGGCCGCTTGCCAGCCTGGGTAAGCGATTGGGCAATCATCGCTCCGCTGATCCCGGCGCCGACCACTGCGACATCGGTGCGCACTGATCTTCGCAGCGGTGCACCCACAATCCTCGGGAGCGCCTGCGCACGCCAGACCGCATCGCCGTCGCGAAGATCTCGCTTGCGCGTTATTCGCATCGCAGGGCGATGTTCGTAGTCAAAAAAACCCCAGTTATGCAGCAACAGGCTGTAGATGAGGTAGTCGATAGGGGGGCTTCGCATTGAGCATCGCGAAAGAGTAAAGCATCGGGCCGCTACATGATGCTTCCGTGGACCCGAGTTATCGTGGGATACGGCTTACTTTCAAAGTGGCTCGGTTGGCCGGGACGTGGGTGCCTCACTGATAAAGACGCGTACCTCCACCAAGGTGCTGCCGGAGAATCGGAAGCGTTCGGCGATGTGCATGGTCACGGGCTGGCCGGCCACCCGCACGTGCGATGTGGAAAAGACAATATCACCCTGGGCAATCACGTCGACAAGTTCCCAGGTGTTGAAATCGTAGTAATCGCGAACCTTGGCATAGAAGCGCTTGAAGTCTTCCAATCCCCGGTAGGTTCCGCCAAAAGGCAGTGACTTCGGTTCGTGCATCAGGATGTTGGGGTCGACCCGATCCGGATAGTCTTCGAGGCGCTTCTTCGTTCCGAGCATCTCGGCGATAAGCGCGCGGTTCTGCTCAGTGCTGCTTGCCGTCGACGCATCGTTCATTCCGTCACCACCGAGCAGTTCGGGCAATCAAGTGGTGTAATCCCAGCCCATTCTGACCATGGTTTTGACGCAGTCACAGGGCAAGTAACAGTTCCACTCCAGGATGTTGGTAACCGAGCGGCGAGCGTCAGCGGCCCGCAATGGAATGGACACCTTTTTTTTGTTCCTCATGACACGCTCTTTCTCAGAGAGTTGCATGGAATGTGGCGGTGTCTGATCGGTAGGCATGGCTTCTTAAGCTCGGCAGTAAAGCGGGTCACTATTCTGATGAGACCGCGCACCTCGATGCGTCAGCAAACTCCCACAAAACGTGGCAGACGAATCTCACGCGCTCATAAAACAATTTGTGGGATCCGGCGCGCACGACTGGGCGTGTCTTGTAGTTGCTGCGTTAAATGAACTCCTGACCCGCTTGGAAACAGCCGATTCAGAATCGAAGAATCACTCAGCGTTTGCCGAGGACGTTTTCCAAAGCCGCATCTAGGGTGATTGCCTCGCGCAACGGTTTGGGTCCCGGTCGGGGTGGTAGTCCGACGCGGTTATGCCAGACCACCGCCATGCCGACTCCTGCCGCACCGGCGACGTCGGCACTGCTACCCGCGACGAACTGCGCCTCTTCCGCCGCCACACTGAGGGCGGCGAGGATGGCACGGTAGGGCTCGGGTCGTGGCTTATAAAATCCCACTTCCTCGGCGGTCACGACTGCATCGAATGAGATACCGCAACGCGTGGCCGCAAGCCGTCCAAGCTCGGTCGAGCAGTTGGTCACAACGCCGAGACGAAATCCTTTTGCGCGCAAACGGGCGAGCACGCCGGGGACCTCCGGCCAGGGTTTCAAATTGCACCAGTTGGCACGCAGCGCGCCCGGAGCGCCTGCGGGCAGCTCTGCATCGGCAGCCGCTTCAGCCACGAGTTCCTCGTACGGTCGGTACGCACCGCAGGCGTAAGTCAGTTCCAGATAGCGGGCGCGCCAGCGCCGACCTGAGCGTTCGCTGCCCGCAGTCGCGTCCCAGAGGCTCCAGCTATCCAGCAGAGCAGTGAGGAGATCGAAGATGACGGCCTTCGTCTCGATCATAGTCATGTCAGGTTCAGCGTTTTCGCGCCCACACTAGCTTGTCTTTAGGGGCCTGGACGGCGAGGGCTGCTATGGAGTTGGACACCCCGATCTTGGACAGGCTTGCTGCTGCATGAGCCTGGCGTTGTTCACCTCGTTGCTTTTCTCGGTTAGCACCATGGTATCAACCGTCAAACACTCTCTTTGCGTAAGCCGTGAGCCGATTGGCGCCGTGCTACGGCAGTAGTATTGCACGCCCTGGTGTGTCTCAATTTTGTACCCCAGTTCACGGGCATAGCGATTCGCAGCCATGGCGCGCGGATCATCCGCGCTCGTTACGACTGGGGTCAAAGCCTGAGTCGAGTCTGCTTGGACAAGCTTGGCGTTCGATGCCTGATGCATGGGGTTTGAGGTCGAAGCCTCGCAGCCCGCAAGCAAAACCAGTGTCGCAACTAATAAGTAGCCGGATTGCCTCATCGCATTGTCTCCCTGGAGCATCGTCACTCATGAGCGCCGAAAGGCATGATTAAAAGCACACGATTCCTTTGATGATGGGGGCAACCCGTATGCCTCGTCAAAGCGATTCGCAGGCTCTGCCAGCCGCCCGGAATATCGACGACCGGCTGGCGGACGCGCAATGTCTGTCGCTGTATGACCGCCGTCGATAGCCAGCTTCCGGTTAGAAGCGATCGAGCTTGTTATCTTTCGTCCAGTCTCGAACGGGTTCGTGGCGAGGAATCCGGATCTGGCCGTGATCGACCACAACAAATCCGCCGCGAATAACCGTATCGACATGCTCCAAATCATCCAGATTTTGGTCCGGCATTCCTGCAACGACCAGCACGTCCGCCAATTTTCCGACTTCCAAGGTACCGAGGCGATCGTCCATATCGAGGATCTGCGCATTGATATGGGTGGCCGTCGCGAGCACCTCGGGAATGCTCCAGCCCGCCGCGACGAATTGCTTGAGTTCATTGATGTAAGCGACTGGCAGATATCGGTACCAGTTGACGACGAGGTCGGTTCCCACGCCGCATTTGACGCCGGCTCTTTTAAGACGCTTGAGCATTTCGAAATTGGCATCTCTAGAGAAAGTGAAGCGGCGTGAGGTCGAATCGAAGTAGCCCCCATACTTGTCGAAGATGATCATGTAAGGCGTCAGCGTGGGATCTGCGGCAGTGCCTTTCTTGGCCATGAGACGAATGGTGGCATCAGTACGAGGTAGAGGATGTTCGATGGTGTCCGCTCCCGCCTCGACTGCGCGCTGGATGTAGAAGGTCTCGGCATCAACCGTCACCTTAAGCCCGAGGTCATGAGCTTCCGATACCGCGGCGTGCACTTCTTCGGGCGTGAATTGACTGCCGAGTTTGATGAGATCCGCTCCGCGGTGAAACTGCTCGCGGACGGCTTGGCGCCAATCATCGGGTCCTGAAGCCACACGTGTCGCGCCTTCGGCCAGAATCATCGCATCAGGCGTGTTCTCTGTGGAGTGACCGCCTTCGCCCGTAATGAATTGCCCCGCGGCGAATATGCGCGGGCCCGGGATCCGATTCTTGGCGACCCATTCCTTCAAGCGAAATGGGATGTCGTGGGACGAGCCGACATCGCGAATGCTGGTAATGCCGCTTTCGATGAAATACTTAAGCT
>Ga0206958_1102_pt1 | contig 23964 bp, 15 predicted proteins | sample Alteio_BWOrgHeat_33_FD_152968 | JGI IMG/M metagenome (GOLD analysis project Ga0206958, IMG submission 152968) | Enriched cells from forest soil in Barre Woods Harvard Forest LTER site, Petersham, Massachusetts, United States -... | ecosystem: Environmental > Terrestrial > Soil > Temperate forest >... | reverse complement strand
CGAACTGCGGTTTCGATTCCATTTGGTTCAGAGGCTAATCTGTTTGGTTCTGTGGCGGAAGAGGTGGTGGTCTTCGGCCCGGGAGATATGGCGACGGCGCATAGTCGCCGGGAGTGTGTTCCCTTGAAAGAATTGGATGAGGCGGTGCGTTGCTTGCTAGCGCTGATGACTAGCCGTCCCAGCAAGGTAGTTACTTTTTAGCGATGGCGTAGTTGACCGTGATCGTGGTGTCGACTTCGGTGGGGACATTGTTGACAAGGTAGGGGGTGTAACGCCATTGCTGAACGGCGTTGATTGCGCTCTCGTGAAAGATCTTTAATCCGCTGATGGGTTCTACGGTTTTTACGCTGCCGTCTTTAGCAATGATGGCGTGGAGGGTAACCTCACCCTGGATGTGGGCGGATTTGGCTACGGGTGGATAGACCGGCGCAGGAGATGAGACCAACTTGCCGAACATGACCGCGGAGGGAACCTTCACTGGACCGGTCTTAATGGGTTTAGGTTTTTCGACCGATGGCGCGTTTTTGGTTGCAGGTACTACGGGAGGGGGTGGCGGATTGGCCGGAGTACTCGCCGCCGAGGTCGTGGACCCCCCGTTGTGTGCGGTTTCGAGGCCCGCTTTTGCCACCGTGTTTTGAGGGTCGAGGCTGAGGGCTTGCTGGAAAAAGGTTGCAGCGAGTTCGTATTGCTTGTCGGCAATGGCGTTATTGCCCATTGTAACCAATTTGGTTACATTTGTTGCCGTCTCCGATGCCCCGTTGCTATCTGGCGGTGGGGTTTGCGGTGTTGGGGTGGTTGTCGCCTGTCCGGAAGCTTTGAACTTGCTCATGATAGTGCGGTAGCCGAAGAAGAGACCAACGGCCAGGAGGAGCATGGCAGCCAGTGTGACTCCGACGAAGAGAGGTGCCTTGCTCTTCTTGACTGTGGGGCTCACCTGCGGAGGGATAGGTTGCGGGGAAGCGAACGGGGTCGGTGCGGGAGGTACGGTGGGAGGGGTAGTGGTTGCAACCGAGGGCGGTGGGTTTGGTGGAGCAGAAGGATCGATAACAGGCACGAAAGGAATCTGAACGGAGGGAGAAGCCTGACTGGAGGTAGGCACAGGCGGAGTAAATGGCAGCGGCGTTGTTGGGACCGACAGTGGTGGCACGGGGGTCACGGAGGATGGAGGCTGCATGGCCGCGGTGACAGAGTCCGGAGTGAGTGGAGAGTACGTCGCTGAAGGTGCTGCCGGACCTTGTTTCTGGATGGTATTGCGCGTGCTGTTATACCAGGCTTCGGGGTCGCGCATCGCTTCGAGCATCTCGCTTGCGCTCTGGAAGCGGTCCTTTGGTTCTTTCCGCAACGCCTTGAGGACGAGGGCAGAGATGGCAGCGGGAATGGGGATAGGGAACGATTCTGGCGGCGCGGGCAACGTGTGGAGTTGCTGAATGAGCATGCCCATCGGTGTGTCGGCCTGGAAGGGGTGAGCGCCAGTGAGCATCTCGTAGAAGATGAGGCCGAGGGAGTAGAGGTCAGCGCGCCCGTCAATTGCGTTTTCGAGGTGGCCGCTTGCTTGTTCAGGCGACATGTACTCGGGTGTGCCGATGATGAGGTTTTGCTGGGTGAGGACGGAGGTCATGCCAGCGATGGCATTGTCGCTGACCTTGGCGATGCCAAAGTCGAGGACTTTGACGACACCTTCTCCATGACTGCCGCGGAGCAAAAGAATGTTCGAGGGCTTAATGTCGCGATGGACGATACCGAGAGTGTGCGCGGCACTGAGCGCCGAGGCGGCCTGACTGATGATATTGATGCAGCGCTCAACAGGCCATGGGCCGCCGTGCTGCTTGCGGACTTCGTAGAGCGAGCTGCCTTCGACGTATTCCATGACGATGAAGGGGCGCTCGTCTTCGGTGTAGTCGAAGTCATCGATACGGACGGCGTTGGGGTGCTTGAGCTGGCGGGCGACAATGGCCTCGTTGCGGAAGCGCTTGACGAAGCCGGGGTCGTGCATGAACTGGCGATGCACGACTTTGACGGCGGCTAGCTCCTGAAAAGCCTTGTGACGGACCTTGTAGACGGTTGCCATGCCTCCTGCGCCGAGTTCGCAGAGGACTTCATATTTACCGCGCAGGATAGTGCCGGGAACGATTTCAAGCGTGTCAGTGGTAAGAGCGGACTGATCGCGTGGACAGGTCTGGTAGTCATCAGGATAGGTGTGCCGGCAGGTGGGACAGAGTTTCATAGCTCTCTTTGAATATCGGGAAGTTTAGTCCATAACCGATAGTGCTTTGAAAGGAAATGCGTTACTTAGTTTTGTCCCTTGTTGTGCAGAGCCTTGGCCAGACCTCTTTTGGCGAGCGCATTCGTTGGATCCTGACTGAGTACGGTGTTGTATTCCCTGATCGCCTGATCGTATTTTCCGTCGCCGGTGTCTTTATCAGCTCGAGCGATCAGAATGTCGATCTCCTGCTGATTGAAGGTGACGGCGAGTCCGGATCGGGGAGCTGGTTTGGGTTCTTCGGCTGTAACTTCTTTGGTCGGGTGGGGGCGCGCGGGTTCACTCGGTTTTGCGGTGGCTTTGACAGGAGGTTCAGAGTGAGCGGGTTCACTCGGTTGCGGAGGGGGTAATGCTGGGGACGCAACCGGATTTGAGGTGGTCGGAGGCTGGAGCTGATTCAGCGCCGGCTTGGGTGAGGATTTAAAGATGGGAACGAAGATGAGGATCGTGGCAAGCACGGCGACCGACGAGAAGCTAATGATGGCCCAGCGCGGTTTTATTTTCATCGAAAGCGAGCTGGGAATAGCGGCGGAGTTAGTATCTGCGCTGGTGGCGCTGATCCGAGGGATGATGGTTGGGGCAGCGCTCTTTTGAACGGGGGGCTGCGGTACAAAGAGAACGGGTTGATCCGGGATGTTGGACGGAGCCGTTGTGAGAGGGAGTCTCTCTTCTTTACGCGGAGTCTCAACAGGCTCGTTGACAAAGCCTTCCATATGCTCGGGTGGAAGCAGCTGGAGAATGGTCGGAGGCTGCTCGGGTTTTCTGGAGAGCGGAGCGCCAATGGGGGTTTTGAACTGGAGGCCGGGGATGGACTTTACGGTCTCGCAGATGCCGCCGAGGAACAAGACTTCTCCGGATTGAGCTTGTTTGACCGTGTCAATGCAACTGAGGAGGCTGGGATCAGAGTCCGTGTCAGCTTCCTTGAGGTTGGTGATGGTAAAGCAGGCATAGAGCGGGCGCTCTGCGGAGGCCCGGGAAAATCCAATGACGAGGCGTTGAAGGCGGCGTGCCGCATTCACTGCGTGAACGGTCTCCGGGAAGGAGGCAGAAATGGAAGTTGTTGAGGATTCGCGGAACTCGCCGCCAACAGCAGCAATGAGATCGCCAACCATAGCGAGTGCGGAAGGGAGCACATTGATTTCACCGGAGCGGGCAGAGGAACGATCGAAGGACGGAGTGTCTGTCCAGAGATCGACGTGAAGCAAGATTCTGTTTGTGTCAGAAGCAGGGCCATCCTTGGTACTCTTTTTTACGGCAATCGCTTTGGTCTGCTTCATCTAGTGATGTATCCCAGCACACATTCTGCCAGCAATAACCTCTATCGACCAGAGACTATGTTGGACCGTGGTTGATTCCTGTGCGATGTGTGTGGATCAGTTTATCTCAGGGAGCGGGAAGTGGAACTCGGGAATCCCCCGAATGTGGGATACGGGGAGAGAATTTTTTTAGCGTTCGCTCGCAGGGGGCGATAGAATGGCCGGACACTGGTTATCTAGTTGCACTGTAGTTTTTGGGGAGTTTCATGTCTCATCGTCTGCCTGGTCTTTCGTTTTTCCCACAAGGGTCGTTTAAGCGGCGTTTCGCCCTGTTGGTATTTTCGTTGGTTGCGGTCCGTGGAGCGTTGGCAAAAGACGCCCCCGTCACCGGAATTCTGGTGTACGGGGCCAGTGGCAAGCTCGCGTATGCGCAGGTTACGGACTTCCTGGTGAACGGCAAGACAGAGCTTCGCGCGTGCACCGCCGGTGCGGGGATCAACAAATCTCAGTACAAAAATCTGGTGAAAGTGAATCTGGCGACGGTGAAGACCCTGGAGCGTCTGCCGGATGGATCCCTGGTCGCGGGAGTGGGCGATGCGGCGCCGAGTTGCGTGGTGCCCGGAAATTTCAAGTTCGACAAAGACGCTTCGGTAACTGCGGCGGATCTGGCGGAGAGATCGACATACACGGGACAGGTAGTGGGATCTTCGCCTGCGGGACAGACGACTCTGCCGCCATTTGCTGCCGGGGTGAAGATGGTGTTCGGCAGTGCAACGGATGCGGAGTTGGCAGAGTACGTACTGTCGGACCGAGCCATGGTGATCGGGACTTGGCAGACCTACCTGACGAAGTATCCATCGGGAGCGCATTTGACCCAGGCTCGAGCCAGCCTGCTGACGCTTCTGGTGGGTGATGGGAACGTGAAGCTTGCATCGTATAAGAAGTCGAGCGGGTCGAGTGCACCGGCTTATGGGGAACTACAGGCTGCACGGGAACGAGCGGACCAGGCTATCGAGGTACAGGGCAACAATGAGGCTGCGCTCAAGTTGCGGACAGATATTCGGGCAGAGCTGAAGATCCTTTCAGACAATGCTTCGATAAAGCTGAAGGCATTTCAAGACGCAACGCGAGCAAAGACGAAGGGCTATCCGCTGCTGGTGAGCGCGAAGGACCTTTCGGATCATGTGACCGTGATTGATGGCAAGTACCCGCCAGGATTGGTGCTGGCTTCGGCCGTCAGTGCCGAGATGAAGACGTTGGATACTACGGTTCAGGCGGCGAACTCGCAGTTGACTCAGCGGCAGTTTGATACGGCTTACGCGACGATCAATAAATATCTATCGTTTGAGGATGAGGAGCCGCGGCTGAAGCAGATTGTCGGTGCGGTTTATAAGTATCACTTGGAGAAAGGCGATGCGGAGGCAGGAGCAACGAATTGGACTGAGGCGGTCGCTGATCTGAAGACAGCTTCGGAGGTTTTGCCAACGGAGGATGCAAAGGCGAAGCTTGCTAAGGCTGAAGCAGGGTTGCTGGCGGCTCAGAATAAGGACGCGGCGGACAAGGCGCTGGCGATCAGCAAGGCGCGTCTGGATGATAAGGACACGATTGGCGCATACGAGGTGCTCGCAGACCTAAACGACGCGCAGCGTCTGCTGGTAAAAGAGCAGATGGACGCGCTGCAGGATGCTTATGTTCAAGCTGCGTTGCAGCGCGCTAAAGAATTACAGTCGGCACATACGCCGATTCGCGGCCGCGCGGATGAAGACGGGGTTCGCATGGCCTACGCTTACCTGCAACGAGCAAGCAAGCTAAGTGACAACCCGGAGATCGGGTTGAAGCTTGAGGTGATGTCGGAGACGATCAGTGCTTATTACGTCGAGATGGGGAAGAAGTATCTCAATAAGCCGTTGTCGTCTGGAGTGGGCCTGGGGTGGTCTTATCTGAGCGAGGCATCGCAGTATAAGCCGAACCTGGATTCGGTTCGTGACGAGATGACGACCAATACGTCGGCGTACCAGATGCGGGCGCGGCTTTCGATCGGGGTACTGTTCCGCGATCAAACTTCACGGCGCGACAGTGCCGGGTTTGCCGATCAATTGCAGCAGGCATTTGCGACAGGATTGGAGACTTCCGGTCTTCCGGTGAAGGTGATACTGCCGGGTGCGGCGCGAACCCTGGAGCCGAACTTCCAGTTTGTGGGGGAAATTCTGCAACACCGCACAATTCGTACCGCAAAGAAAGAGACGCTGCAGTCGCAGTACCGGAGCGGGTCGCGCGAAATTCCGAACGACGCCTGGAATAAGGCTGACCAGGAGTTCGAGGCGGCGAACCTGGCTCTCCAGAAGGCGCAGGGAACGTTGTCGGTGGCCCAGCTGAAGAACAATAAGAAACAGGTGCAGGAGGCGAATACTGCGCTGACCTCGGCCCAGGATGCAGTCCAAACTGCGCGAGCGAAGATGAATGCACTACCGAAGACAATTACCGACAGCATCGTAAGTCCATATAACTACACGAAGACGACACTTGAGCTCACGAATATCGTCGAACTGTCGTTCCGAATTCTCGATTCGGCAGGCAGTACGCTAGGCGAACCAATCCACGTGATCAAAGGGGACCAGCCGAAAAAATTTGTCATCCTGGAAAACATCAAGCCGGATGACACGACAGGGTTGAAGGAACTGGATGCTGCCCCGGATGAGACCCAACTGATGACCGATGTCGAGATCGAGGCTCGCGATTCGATGGTGAAGGCAGCGCGAGATAAGGTGCAGGAGTTGCCGCAGAAGATTCTCGCCCAGGCGCGAGCCAAGACCGCGAGCAATGATCTGGATGGTGCAGGCGAGTTGTACGTTCTGTATCTAAATTGCACGCCTTCGACTTCGACGACGGAGCGGAGTGAAGCTGCACGGTTCCTTAACACGAATTTCAACATTCGCAATACAGTCAACCTACGCGCATCGACCCAATAAAGAATAGGCCCGGGACCAAGCAGGCATGTCGAACCCCACCTCGATCGGCAAGTACGAGATTCTCGCGACCATAGGCCGCGGCGGTATGGGGGTGGTCTATCGCGCGCAGGATCCGCGCATGGGACGACAGGTCGCCATCAAGACGGTAACGGAAGGACTAAGCAACGACGCAGGCATGTTGCAGCGGTTCTATCGCGAAGCCGAAAAGATGGGGATGCTGAAACATCCCAATATTATTACGGTTTACGACCTGGGTGAGCAGGACGGCTTTCCTTACATTGTGATGGAGTTTGTTGAGGGGGAACCTCTGGATCGTTTGATCCAAGGAGATCATCCCGTACCGCTGATCTTCAAACTGCGAATTTTGGAACAAGTTTGCAGCGCACTGGGATATGCGCACCAGAACGATGTGGTGCACCGCGATGTGAAACCGGCCAACGTGATTGTGCGGCCTGACGGCGTTGCGAAACTGCTGGACTTTGGGATTGCACGGCAGGAGAACAATAATGCCGACCATAGCCTGACGGCGACGGGTGGGGTGATCGGCACGGTGCCTTACATGGCGCCGGAGCGTTTGAAGGGAGCGCCGTTTGACGGGCGGTCGGATATCTTTGCCGCTGGTGTGCTGCTTTACCAGTTGTTGACGGGACATCTTCCCTTTCCCGGAGAAGACCTGGCACTGGTGAGCCAGCTCCTGAATGAAAAGCATCCGCCACTCAGCGCCCATCTGCAGGACTATCCGGAGACGCTGGATGTGATTCTGGACCGTTCGCTCGAAAAAGATCCGGAGGCTCGATATCAGTCGGCTGAAGAGATGGCCGCCGATCTTTATGCGGTTTCAGAATCGCTGAAGAAAGACTATTCCGAGCAATTGATGACGGAAGCCAATAAGCTTTCGGCCGGCTCGGATTTTGTGTCGGCACGCAACACACTGGTTCAACTGCTAAAACTGGATCATCAGCATACGCAGGCAAGGCGGTTGCTGGTCGAAGTGAACCTGCATCTGACAAGGCAGGCACGCGCGGACCAAGCCCGGGAGAAGCGAGAACAGGCCGACGCTGCGCTTCAGGAGAGGAACTACGACCAGGCGATCCGACTGCTGGAAGAGGCCGTGAAGATGATTCCCGGCGATACGGACGTTGAACGGGAGTTGGGGTCGGCGCGAGCCAAAAAGCAGACGAGCGATCAGATCCTGGGTTATCTGCGGCAGGCTGATGCGGCCAAACGCAGCGGCGACTATGCGAGCGCGCAGGCGATTGTGGAAAAAGCGATTAGCCTGGATACGAGCAATTCGCGTCTGAGGAGCGCGTATAACGCTCTGGTGCGGCAGGCAGCAGAGGCGGCGCAACATGCCAAGGTGAAGGCATTAGTGGATGCCGCGAAGGACTTATTGAGGCAGAGAAATTATCTTGCCGTTATGAACCTGGTAGAACAGGCGGAACAGATTGATCCCTCGAATCTGGAGTTGGAGAGCCTGACGAGCGCGGCAAAGGAAGGTTTGTTCCAGGAAGACCGCCGGCGAGTCCTCGACGAGATTGAGGGACAACTCTCGGCGATGGTGACGTACGACGATGTCCGGCGGGTCGCGCAGATGGTGCGCGGTGCACTCGAAAAGTCTCCGACAGATGCGACTCTGCTGCGCTACCAGGCACAGATTGACCGGCGCTTGCGTGAGTATGAGGCGAAGCGGTTAATCGAGGAAACCGTAAAACAATGCCGGGCCACGATGGATAAGGCTCCAATGGAGGCCTTGGAGGTGGTGGGCAAGGCGTTGGAGCAGCTTCCGGGTGATGAGAGGCTGACGACGCTCGAGGCGGCGATCCAGGACCGCATTGCACAGCGTGCGGCTGACGAGATGAGGAACGCGATCCTGCTGCAGGCTAAAGAAGCCTTGAAGGAGCGCAGGTTCTCGGAGGCGGTTACGGTGTTGGAGCAGTGCCAGGGATCTCTGCAGACGACTGAGATCACCTACCTGCTGGACTTTGCGCGCGAAGAAGCTCAGCGGGATCAAAGGCAACAGTTTATCGGGCGCATCTACAACGAAGGGCAGACGTTGTTGAAAGACGAGCGATACGAAGAGGCTGTAGCGCTGCTCAGTTCCGCGTTGCAGTCTGCCGACGACGTGAGGCTGCGAACGATGCTGGAACAGGCGCAGGGTGCGTTGGATCAGAGCATCGCGGAACATGCTGCAGCGCTGGAGTCGGTCAAGCCGTTTGCGCAGGCGGAGTTTCATGAGCAGGTGATTGGTCTGATTCAAACAATGCGGAGCAGGCCGGCGGCTTCGACGGAGATTCAGGAGCTGCGCTCTTTGTCCCAGGAGGCATGGAAACAAGAATGGGTTCAGATGGAAAAACTGGGACGGGCCTATGCGGCATTGGCATCCGGGCAGTTGGATAGCGTAATGGAGATGGTGGAGGCGAAGAACTCTTCGGCGCTTGGAGCCATGAATAAGGCGTTCGCTAACCGGCGACTGGCAGCGGTGGACCTAATCTTGTCGACGCAGATCAAAGGAGTTCAGGCTGCAAAGAACGCAGGGACCGTAATTCCACCGGAAGTGCTTGCGGCGAATAAAGAGCTATTGCCGTTTGCGAGCGAGACCGTCAGGACTGAGTGGACCGTGATGGCGGATCCTTATATTGGCGGGAAGAGAGCCGGCAAATTACTAGGGCGAGTAGGGAAACGTTAGTCCGGCGGCGGGGCGACGCTGACGCGTGCGGTTACGAGATTGCCTTCGCTGTGTTCAAGAATGAGCATCGTTTGAGGATCTTCTGATTCGATGAGCCATTGCTGGACAGGGCCGAAAAAGACCTTTGCTTCTGAGGGAGTTGCGGTCGGCAAAAAATCGCGGAGAACACGAGGATCATAGAAGCGGAAATAGAGCTCTTCCCCTCCCTGCAGCTGGATCATCAGGAATTTTCGGAAGTGGTGGCGGATCCCTTCGAATGGCGCAGCACTGGTGAAATAACTCGCCCAGCCTTTGCCCCAGCCGAGGTCGAGAAGAGCTTTCGTGAAGGGTGAGTCGAGCGGGAGCTTGATGAGGTAAGGTGCCCAGTTGGCCAGGTCGGTGGCGGACTGACCGTCATAGAGACATTGCTTCTGTTCCTGCGCGAGTGCGAGCAGCGAGGGTATGGTCTGATCGCAGGCGGCGTCAAGGAGGCAGTAAAGCGGCGCTCCGCTTGTGGCGAACTGAGTCAAGATGGCGGCGCTTCTCTTCGCAGTCGCGGGTGGCGCGGCGCTGGGGGGACGGCGTTCGGGTTCGACCACGATGCGCATAGTGATGGAGCCCGCGGTGATCAGATCGCCAGGGCGCGGCTGGGATTGCGTGATGCGCTGGCCGTTGAGGAAAGTGCCGTTGGTGCTGTTGAGATCGCGGAGGAGAACACCATCGGGTGTGCCTTGGAAGGAGCAGTGTGTTCCGGAGAGGAAGTTGTCTTCAGGAAATGGGACTGAGGCAGCGGGACTGCGGCCGATGGTGAGCGCGTCGGCTTCGAGCGGATACTTCAATCCGGCTCTTGGGCCTGCAACGATTTCGACGAGAAACTTCATGAGATTTTCAGGGGCACTTCTGAACAAATGGCGCGCCGGCTTGGGCTGCGGAAGAGAGCGCTCCGGCCTGACCGGACTCGCCGATCAGCACGGTGGGAGCGCCGATGACAATGACTCCGCCGTGAGCAGTCTGGTCACCCATGCGCGCGGCGGGAAGACCTCCAATGAGAACCGTGAAGGAACCCATGACGATCACATCGGGTGGCCCGACGCAGACGAGCATATCGGTAACGCGGGCGGCAGGAAGGAATTCGATGAGGACCGTGGGCTCGCCTGGCGCGACAATAGGGCCGCCTACGTGCGGGACGATTCCCGTGACCATGGGGCAGACATGCATGTCGGTGAGTCGAGCGGCAGGAGGCATATCGGGTTTGGGGAGCCTTTCTTCGATCCGACTGAAGAGCGATTGATTTTCCTACGTTCCTTTAAGGCCGGTTGGTGGTGCAGGAGCTACCGGTTTTGCGGTGATGGAATTTCCAGCTCCAGAGGGTGCAGTCGCTGCGGTGAGAGACGGTAGAGGTGACACCAGGGTTGCAGGAGCGGGAGACGATGGGACGGCGGGGACACAGGATTGGGTGACTTGTTGGCTAAGAACTGGGTTGAGTTGACCGCTCGCAGCGGCGGCCGCAGGTTCACCACCGGAAATTGCAGGCGGTGAAGACGGGGTTGGAGCGGTGACTACGGGTGTTGATGGAACCGCTACGCTTGCCAAAGCTGGAGCGGGGCGAGGGACGATCGGCCCGAGGGGACCTAGCCCCAGAGGGTCTGAGTTATTGATGGGGTTGTTTTTGGCAAAACGGTAGAAGTTGAGTTCGACGAGCAAGCCGAGCGGATCACGGCTCAGGTAGCGGCCAAGCTCGGGAGAGTAGTAGCGGAAGCGATTGTAATGTAGGCCGGTCTCTTCGTCGAAGTATTGGCCCGGGGCGCGGAGGGGACTGCGGAAGGTTCCGTGGTTGACACGGGCAAAGCCAAAGCTGGAGTAGCCAGCAAGCCAGACTGTGGAGCCGTCAGGCGCAGAGATCATGCGAGGGCTGCCCAGATGATCGCAGTGGTAGCTGTAGATTTCGCCGTCGACACGCACAGCAAGCGGCGTATAAGAACCGGGATAGTAGAGGTAATCGTAGCGAATTGCGGTTTCCGCAGCGGTAATGATTTCGGCGATGAGTTGTTCGCCCGCCCAGAAGAATTCGACGGTATGACCCTCCCGTTGCTTGCGGGTGCGCCGGCCGAAGGCGTCGTAGGTATAGGTGGTAACGATGCCGGTAGGCGATTCCGCGCGGATCAGCAGGTTACGGGCATTCCAGCTAAAGCGCCAGAGGCCTTTTGCGGTATCCATACAGAGGAGATTTCCGCGAAGGTCGTGGTCGTAACGACTATGTCCCAGTGAGAGGACCTGGTTCGCGGGATCGAAGCCGGCATGGGTGCCGTTGATGCTGATGGGATTGCCGGCGCCGTCGAAGACGAAGCTTTCATTCGGAATCTCTCCCTGAGAGTCGGCGGCGAGAAGTTGACCTTCTGGATCGTAGCGAAAGTCTCGGTATCCGAAGGCGCTGTCGCGAATGCTGGTTACCCGATCTTCGTTGTCGTAGACGAAGCCGAGTGAGAATAGGGTTTTGCCTTGGCCCGAGACGGCGATGTTTTCCGGACGGCCGACATTGTTGAGCAGAGTCAGAGTGCTGAGGCCGTTGGGCGAGTTCAAAGCGTTGCCGCGATCGTTGGCGGCATATTCGATGCGGTGTTCTCCACGCGCCCAGTCACGGACAAGAGTGAGACGCGAGTCGGCATCCCATTCGTATTCAATCTTCTCGCCGGTAATACCGGTCACGGAGATGAGACGTCCAGCTTTATCGTATTCGTAGCGGATTGAGTCATCACCGCTTTGCTCGGATTCGAGAAGGCCAGAGTCACCCCAGGCGAAAAGGCAAACGTATGGAGATTCGCTGGTCCCGTTTGTGTAAGATGCTTCGACTACTCGGCCCTTGTCGTCGTATTTGTAACTGATCTGGTCGCCGTCGCTGTACAGAAGAATCGTTGGGCGACCTTTACCATCAGGCTCGAGATTAACAGCTGTTTCATTTGTAGCTATTTTAGTGACAAAACCATCCTTGTTGTATCCATAGTACTCGGCAGTTTCATTGGGATAGATAGTGCTGTCAGGACGATTCCACTTATCGTAGAAAAATGCTGTCTTGTTGCCATTGCCGTCGGTAAGCGCGGTGAGGCGGCGATTTTCGTCGTACTCGCAAACGTCGCGCAGGCCGAGGCGATTGGTTGTAATGCAAGGAGTTCGCCACGGAGTATACTCGACCGCGGAAAAAGTGCCATCGGGAAAGCTTGCGGCAACACTTTGACCGGATTCGTCGTAGTGTAGCTGGAGGCGCGGAGCTCCATTGCTGGAGATGGTATTAATCTGCCCTGCGGGCGTATAGGTGATGCTGAGCTCGTGACCGGCAGGGTTTTTAAGGATGGCCGCCTTGCCATCGGGATAGTTGGCGATCTGCCAGAGGCGCCCGAGGGGACTGGCTACCGCTGCGATGAAGCCCTGATCGTCAAAACCAAAGCGGGTCTGATGCTCGAGAGGATCGGAGGCGATGATGTATTTTTTCTGTTCGCTCCACCGCGCAGACGTCTTTGTTTCGGCAAACGTGGCGATAAGCCCGTCTCCGATTTTTTTCCTGCGGAGTTCCGCGAATTGTTCCTGTCTGAGTTGAAACATCTTGGTGAAGTCTCCCCTACATTTTGGTGCCTTTGGTGCCGTCGTCCGCTTGATCTGGAGCTTGCGGAGATTGAGGGCTCGTTGTCTGAACCGGGCTGCCTGCTCCGGGTGCGCCGCCGCTGTTAATGAGAACCAGGGTTCCAGAGATAGCAACGCCAGCCGGACCAATGTTGATGAAACCACCCGCTGCCTTCAGCGTGAGCTCAAGTCCGGACTCGATCACTACATTCATGCCGCCCTTGATGTAGACGGTCATGCCAGCGTCTACTCCGTAGCCCATGCCGACCTTGTGGTTGTGGTTCGCTCCGACGTCGATAGACAGGTTGGCGCCGACCTTTTCCGTTTGGTTGGCGCCGATGTTGAGTTCGGCACTGCCGCCAATCTTTTCCAGACGATCGCCACCTAGGGTGAGATCGATGTTGCCGCCGATCTTTTCCAGTTGGGAACCGGTGACGATGAGCGATTCTTTGCCTCGGATGGTCGTGCGGAGGTCGTTCTCGATGGTATGGTCCATGTCTTTTTCTGCGTGGAAGTAAATCTGCTCATTGCCCTTCTTGTCTTCGAAACGGAGTTCGTTGGAGGTGGAGGCCGAGCCGCCGTTGCTGCTGCGAGTTACGATTCCCGTACGGGTCTTGTTCTCGGGAAGTTGGTATTTCGGCATGTTCGTGCCGTTATAGACAGAGCCGATGACGATGGGATCGTCAGGATCTCCATTGATGAATTGAACGATGACTTCATCATTGACCCGAGGCCAGAAGAAGGTCCCCCAGCCGTTGCCTGCCCAGGGCTGACCTACACGGAGCCAAGTGCTGTCCGGAGTGTTTGGCTTGCGGTCCCGATCCCAGAAAAACTGAACGCAGACGCGGCCATATTTGTCGAGATAGATTTCTTCGCCGGCTGGGCCCACGACCTTTGCTGTCTGAGGGCCGTAGATGTGAGGCCGCGGCGTGATAGCGGGCGCACGGTAGAGAACATCGCTTGTGATTGCGATGAAGCGATTGACGTAGCCCGTCCCGGCGGCTGGCTGAGAGCGATACGACGGCACCTGGTCTGCGTGGTGAGAGACTTCAGTGAGAAGAAAGGTCCGGTTCCAGGCGTCGCGAGGGTGATCGGTAACCTCGAAGGTGTACCCGCAACAGAAGCTGCGCGCAGTGGATTCACCTCGGAAGATTTCGGAGCTTGCATCGGCGGCGCCTGCCTGCGCGGTTAGGAATCCAGTGCCATGGTCGGGTGTCGTGAGAACCTTGGTTGTGTCTTTGACGTAACCATCCTCCCCGGCTGGATAGGTATAGATTTCAAACGCATTCTTTCCGAAAGGGCTGCTGCTTGACTGCGAACTGATCTGATGAGCTTTGTAGGTTCGAAAATCGTAGTCCCAGTAGGTATGGAGGCCCGGAACCATCGTGGCGGTTGCGCTGAAATCAGAGAGCAGCGAGGTGTAGCTCTCTTCGTTCTGGTGCGTTGCCGGATAGTATTTGACCTTGTGAGCAAGAGGACAGTCGGCGTAAGGGGTGCGGCTGTTGGCAAAGATGATCTTGTTGTCGCCGTCGGTATGTTCGAAAAAGTAGAAGATGCCATGCTGCTCCATGAGGCGGGAAATAAAGGCAAAGTCGGATTCGGAGTACTGGGTGCAGTAATCAAGCGGCGGGAACGTCCCTTCCGTCTGATCGGCCATGCTGAGACCGTAAGGTTGGATGACCTTTTTTACGATTTCCATGACGGTCTGATTTTGGAAGACCCGGCAGTTAGTGCTGAGCCGAAGCTGCCACAGACTCGGAACGATCTGCGCGCGGTAGACGTCGAACTCCTTGTCTCCGGACATTTGCTCGAAAGAGGCGACAAGGCCGTTGATGTAACGAGAACCCTGAACGTCAAGCAGAGCGACTTCCACTGTCACTTTGGTGCCCACGATTTGTTTTGGATCGACGTTAGCACCGGCAACGGCTAGCAGATCGACTTGAAAGTCGAATAGGTTCGAGATTTTTTCAAAGCCATGCAGTGCTTCGATAAGGAGCACGTCCTCACCGAGAGAACTGGTGAACTTCATCAATCGTGCGGTTTGTTTATAGCTTGGCATGCTCACGCTACCACGTTCGTTTGGTTGCTGTTGAGTTGAGGGTTGTGAGGCGGCAGTTACGCGACGACCGCCGCCTCCTGCCAGTTGTAGGTCATTGCGCCGTCTTTCACGGAGATGTCGACTCTTTCAGTGCTAACACCTTCTGCCATGCGACTGAGGATCTGACGGGACATCTCAGGAAGCATGGTGTTGGAGAGAATGTTGTCGACGTTGCGCGCGCCGCTTTCGACTTCGGTGCAGCGGCTGGCGACTTCGTTGAGTAGCAGCTCGTCATAGTTGAGAGTGACTTTGTGGGTTTCGGCAAGGCGTTTTTGGATCTTGCCCAGTTTGAGGCGGATGATTTGTTTGAGGGCCTCGTCGCGAACGGGGAAGAAAGGCACAATCATCAGGCGGCCGAGGAAGGCGGGCTTGAAGATTTTGTTGAGCTCGGGCTTGATAGCCGTCAACAGGCCGTTGGAGTCGGGCATGGTCTCGGGATCGGCGCAGAGCTTGGCGAGAGTATCGGTTGCAGCATTGCTGGTGAGGATGATGATGGTGTTGCGGAAGTTGATCTCGCGGCCTTCCCCATCTTCCATGCGGCCTTTATCGAAGACCTGAAAGAAAAGTTCGAGGACGTCGGGGTGAGCCTTTTCGACTTCGTCGAGAAGGACGACGGAATAGGGACGCCGGCGGACGGCCTCGGTGAGGACTCCACCTTCTCCGTAGCCCACGTAGCCCGGAGGGGAGCCTTTGAGCGTAGACACCGTGTGGGCTTCCTGGAATTCGGACATATTGATGGTGATCATGTTGCGCTCGCCGCCGTAGAGGAGGTCAGAAAGGGCGATGGCGGTTTCGGTTTTGCCCACGCCGCTTGGGCCCACGAGCAGGAAAACACCAACAGGTTTGACTGGATCGTCCATATTGGCGCGCGAGGTAACAATGCGCTGGGCGATGGCGGCGAGTGCGTGATCCTGGCCGATGACGCGCTTTTTGAGGTGCTCGTCGAGGGTGAGGACAGTGTCGATCTCATCCTTCATCATCTTGCCCAGCGGGATCCCGGTCCAGTTCGAGATGACTTCTCCGACGATGTGAGCGTCGACCGAGACGCGCATGAGTCCACGCTCGCCCTGCAGGGCGGAGAGCTCGGCTTCGGTCTGACTGAGTTTCGCGCGGGTGGCGGTTTGGTCGGCCGCGCCGTTGGACGAGGATTTTTCAAGCTGCTCCTGCAGGTCGCGAATGGTGGCGACGAGGGATTTTTCCTTTTCCCAGCGTTCCTGAAGAACTTTTAATTCTTCTTTTGCCTCGGCGATTTTGGCATCGAGTTCCGTGATGCGTTCCGCGTGGTTGGCGCCGATAGAGTTCTCGCGTTCGAGGATGCGCTTCTGGACTTCGAGGCTGTCGATGCGACGTGTGGTGTCTTCGAGGGCCGGTGGGGTCGAGTTTTGACCGAGGGAGAGGCGCGCGCAGGCCGTGTCGAGGACGCTGACTGCTTTGTCAGGGAGTTGGCGACCTGCAATGTAGCGGTGCGAGAGCTTGACGGTGGAAGAGACAGCCTCATCGAGGATGCGGAGGTTGTGATGCTTTTCGAGCGAGGCGACGATGCCGCGAAGCATGATGCAGGCTACGTCTTCGGTGGGCTCTTCAACTTTAACTACCTGAAAACGGCGGGCGAGAGCGGGGTCTTTCTCGAAGTATTTTTTGTACTCAGACCAGGTGGTCGCCGCAATGGTGCGGAGTTCGCCGCGAGCGAGTGCCGGCTTCAGGAGATTGGCGGCGTCGTTCTGGCCTTCGGTGCCGCCTGCACCGATCATAGTGTGAGCTTCGTCAATGAAAAGAATGATCTTTTCTGTGGAGGATTTAACTTCATTGATGAGGCCCTTGAGGCGGTTTTCGAACTCGCCTTTGACGCTGGCTCCGGCCTGAAGGAGCGCGAGGTCAAGGCTGTGGAGATGGACATCCTGGAGCGCGGGCGGGACGTCTCCCAGGGCGACACGATTCGCAAATCCTTCGACGACGGCGGTTTTGCCGACTCCCGCTTCGCCGGTGAGGATGGGGTTGTTCTGACGGCGGCGCATGAGGATGTCAATCATCTGACGGACCTCGTGATCGCGGCCGAGGACAGGATCGATCTTGCCTGCTTTGGCATTGGCGGTAAGGTTGACGGTGTATTGATCGAGGAACGGCGTCTTGCCTTTGGCGGCTGCTGGTCCATCTCCGCTGCCTGCTCCGTCGGAGGCCGTGGACGAACCTGCCATGAGAGGTGTATCGACTTCGCGGGATTTGGCGACTATATCGTAAAAGTCGGCCCGGAGACCCTCTGACTGAATCTTCTGCAGGTCGCGGCTGATATCTTTTGCAAGGCGGGCGAGTTCGTCATTGGAGAGCAAGGCGAGGATAGTGAAGCCGGTACGGACTTTGCCTGCGTCGAAGTCGATACTGGCGATGGTCCAGGCTTCGGCAAGCATCTTGACAAGCGAAGGGCTGAAGGCTGGAGTGCGTGCATTGCCCGCCTTGAAGTTGTCGAGGCTACGCTGGAGATCGGCGGTGAGCCGCGACTTGTCGATGCTGTAGTGCCTAAGGATAGCGGCGACATCGTTGTCACTGCTATCAAGGGCTTTGAGAAGATAGTGTTCGATCTCGATGTCATAGTGAGCCCGCGTGACAGCCAGTCCTGCGGCCCCCTCGAGGGTTTGCCTGGTTGCGTCATTCAGTTTGCCGATCAGCGATTTCAAATTGATACTCATCTGTCACCTATATTTTCTTGAATTGCAAATCTTACTGGATCAGATAGGTTGCGTCTCCGGGATCGTGCCGGAGAGGTATTGTCTTGAGCCAACTTACGAAGCCGAGCCTGGGTTTTTGATCGCTCTGATCACCAAGTTGACAGCCGGGCGCTTCTTCGCGATGGAGAATCAGCTTGACTTCAGTTTCGTAAGCACCGTTCGAATAAAACCGAAGCCATGCGGTCAGATCATGATGGCCGTGATGTCCGGGGAGAAAGTCGATGTAGCGTTCGAAGCTCATGGGGCCGAGTTCAACGCGGATGCGACCATGGTGGTCCCAGACCTCTTCACCTACGACGACGCCGACACCGAGACGCTCGCTTGCGCGATTGACGCCAGAGAAGCGGGTGCGATTTTCCGCGGGGATGGTGCGCCAGGTTCCAGCGAACTGATGAATGGCAACGGGAACGGCAAAATAATCTTCGAGGAGACGCTTGAGAGAGGCGGCGGTGCGCGTGTGGCGTCCAAGGAGACTAACGTAGTTGAGACACGCTATATCCGGAACACCGACACGTCCACCAAGACCCTCGGTTCCGAGACCGAGAAAATCCATCAGACGCGGTGAGAGAACGTCGGAGCCATCTTTCTCGTAACCAATGAAGAAACGGTACTTCTCCCACCCGCGATAGAACAGAGAGATGATGCGATGGTTGAAGATGTCAAAGAAGTCAGCCATCGCGAAGTCTTTTTCACGGGTGCGCGCGAGGAGGAGCTCGGAGTAGACGACCGGAAGGGGAGAAACAGAAGCGGTGAGCCCCATGAACTGAACGGTCATGCGCAACTGGCCGGATGGGGTGCGCTCGATGTCGTAGAGCTGACTCGGGGGAAAGGAGAGTGACGTGAAGGTGGAGAAACGCAGAGCTTCGCCGCTGGGAGCGACGAAATAACCGACGGATTCGCGGCCTTTTTCCATGCGCTGGAGCATGCGCACAGCCTGAAAGAACTCGACGCGAAAGGGCTCGTCGTCGAGAAGCTGCCGGAACATCCGGAACTGAGCTTCGTCGGTGTCTAAAGCAATACTTGATTCCCTGCCCTCGGCGGCCATTCTTCCAGAGGCTCCTTTCGTTGATTTGTACGTGCGACAAGCTGTGAAAAGCTGTTCATGGAAGCGTAGCCAGCAAGGAAACGCTCGATAACAGCGGCAAAGAGGTAAGCTCCGCCTCCCGCGAATTGTTGCTCGTCCAATTCGATTTCAATTTTTGTTCCGCGGGCCGGCACGAGGCCGTAGTCCGATTCGACAAGTGCAAAATGAGGCGATGAGCTCATCTTTGTGATCGCGCCAATGTGATTTTCGAGATGAACGGAGTCGGTGAAGTTGTGAAGGCGCAGGATCTCTTGCAGGGCGACGCGGCCTTCTTCGGTAAGCGAAAGATAGTTGAGCGACAGTTGCGAGAGGAGGCGCCAGACCTGGCCTTTGCCATTGGGAGGGTCGTAACTTGGGGTGGGGCGGCGGAGAGCGGTCAGCTTACGGGCTGCGGCGTTGCCTACGGCTTCGAAGTCGCCGTCTGCGGCGCCGAAGGTGAAGCGCGAGGGGAGATCAAAGTTGGTGCATTGGCAACGGACGGTGAGAACGTCTGCCTCATGATCGCGGATTTGTCCTGTCAGGTCCACAATGGAGATGGTCATCGTAGAAGGTTCGCGTTCGCCCAGTTCACTAAGGTGGCGGGTCGCAGCCCAGAAGGCGATGTCGCTCTCGTCGCGCATCTGGTGGCGGTAAGTGTGGACGGGTTCGAGGGTGACCGATTGACGAAGTTTTGGATTGGTGGCGATGACCTCCTCGATTTCGAAGATCTCCATCATCTCGGTGTGACGACCGTCGGGAACGATGGTGTACGCGTGCCGTGTCTGGTCGAGGAGGATGGGTTCGGCGGTATGGCGAAAGAGATTGATGACAGGCGTGCAGCTGAAGCGGAAGGTGCGTGCGTTGACGCCGAGTTCGAGAACCTGCTGACGTTCGGGACGCTCGAAGCGCGAGAAGAGAAAGATTATTTCGGCTTCGGGGCCCAGGCCAGTCTCGGCGAGAGGTTCTAGTCCGGTTAGGTCGAAGAACAGAAATTTCTCGGGGAGAACGAAGTATTCCTGAAGCAGGCGGTGACCGTCCATGGAACGGCGTTCGTAAGGGAGAACGTTTTCGTCGGGACCAAAGCCGACCATGTGGAGTTGATCGGAACAGAGAGAGATGACGCGCGTGGGTTTTGCAGGATCGCGCAACTGGATTTCGATGCAGTGCGCCGCGATCATCTCGTAGAGAGGATAGACAACGCTGGCGTCGCCGGAGAGATGGAAGCGAAGACGTGAGACGGGGAGCCCTTGAAAGACGACATCCTGCGAACAACGCAGACGAAGGCGAGCTGCGGCCACTGCCTGTGTAGCGCCTGTTGCGCGAACGGGGACCTGCAAGCGTTCAGGCTGACGCCATTCTGCTTCGACAACGGAGAAGGGCCATAGTTCGACGTCGTAGGCAGTGCGATATTGGCAAGCAAGGCCGTCTACGGTTAATTTCGAGAGCATCATCGTGCCGCGAGGAACGACGAGGCCCGCGGTCTTGCTGCCCTGGAGCGGGTCGGGAAGACACTCGACCACGGTCATGGAGGGCAGAGGCCGCAGGTAACCGGGATGAACAATGTTCAGGAGTGACTCGACAATTTCGGGGAAGTCGTCGTCGATGCGACGGTGAACGCGTGCAGCCATGAAGGCAAAACCTTCGAGGAGCCGCTCGACGTGCGGGTCGGGCGAGGTGTCTTCGTCGAGCAGGAGGCGGCTGGCTACACGAGGATACTTGCGCGCGAACTCTCCGCCCATCTGACGAAGGTAGGTGAGTTCGCGTTCGTAGTATTCGAGCATCTCTTCGCGCATTGGCTACTTTACCTCGTACTCTCCACTGGTGAGTTCGAGAACGGTGTCGAAGCTGATGTCCTCGGGGACGCTGTCAAACTGGATGCGACCTTCAATATGAAAACGGAGATGCCGGTTCGTATTTTCGCTGGGAACGAGAAAAACGCGCGGAGACTGAATGCGTGGCTCGTATTCGCGGAGTGACTGAACGATGGCGAGTTGGAGCGAATTCTCATCGCGTTCGGCCGATCCGGTGAAGGCATTAATGTCGGTGAGTCCGTAATGGATCACGCTGGCTGCAGATTTGGAATAGGACTGGATGTTGTCGATGGGCGGACGCCGCGTATTGAGCAACCACTCTACATCGCGCTTCAACGACTCCCGATACATGCGGATGGAGTTGGAGCGTGTGGTGGGCCATTCGTCGACGTCCACAAGACGATCGAGAAGGGACTGTGTTACGAGATTTTCTGTCTTCTTCGCCATCCCATCCCTTCCCCAACTTTATTCATGCCAAGGTTAGCGTCCCGACGTGATTGCAGCCTGCGGATCGAGCCGACATAGTCTTGCAAAAATTGCGTCACGGTCGTCGGCAGAGTTTTTTCGCCGGTCGAGACAGCGAAGCAAAAGACTTAGGGGATGAGCCAGCATTGCGCCACTCTCCCACGTTTCAAGGCCCCGTCTCTCAATCTCACTGGAGATATCCATCAGGACCGGGTAGGCGATTGCGTCTTGGTTGGCTGTGAGGCAAAGCTGAGCAACCTGCACTCTGCGTTGGAAACGCATTCTGCCACTGGGCTGAAGCTCAGAGTCGCGGACGAGCATCGAGATGGCTTCGCGAGCCTTGCCGCTTTTCAACAGTGCGAGGGCAGCCTCGTAGACCTCGGGGGTTTCTTCTTCAACTTCGGCAGGTTGGGAGCGAGCTTCGGTTACTTCTGCAGGGGCCGAGTCGCTTTCGGTTGCAGCAATTGGAGCCGGCGGCAGAATCTCTGCGTCGATCCACTGTTGTGTTTCGAGGTTGGCGGCGGGAGTGTCGTCGTCGAGCGTCCAGTTGCGAAACTCGGGGATGTCCTGAAGAAGCGCGCGGGTAGTTGCGACGACCGAGACGGCGATTGCGTTATAGCCCGCTCCTTGAGCCGCGCGCCAGATATACCGATGCAGGTCGAGCCAGGCGCGAGCGCTTTTGTCGCCCAGAGCCTGGAGGGAGAGTTTGAGGAGATCGTCCCAGTTGCCTTCGTTGGCGAGACGGCGGAAGGCTTGTCTAGTTTCAGTCGGAGGGGCAGTGGCGAAGTCGTAGGCTGGAGAGGATCCCTGCTGGCGGGTTTCGCCAAGGCGCAGGCCAGCGCAAATGAGATAGGGGACGGGCGATGAGGTGTCAGCTGCGCGAAGGAATTCAGCGCAGGCAGTGATCATGGAATAGGCTTCGTCGGGAGTTGTTGGAGCGCCGAGCGAGGTGCGGGCGCGGGTTGGTTTTTGAGGAGCGGCAGAAGTATCGGAGGAATCGGGGACAGCTTCTGCGAGTGTTTCGGCAGGCTCTTCGATGACCTCACCCTGCTCGACCTGATCAGGCTCAGTTTTACGTTTCTCGTTGAGCAGCGCGGAGAATACTTGCTTTTCTTCTTCGAGGGACGAGCGAAGCTTGGCGAGGTTCGGGTAGTCGCTGCCGTATTTTTCTTCGTGGAAGCGCTCGATGTCATCGAGCAGGGAAAGTGCGTTGGCGAGGATTTCTTCGTTTGCGGAGTAAAAGGCCTTGGGGGTTAACGCAAAGCTCTTGTCAAAGTCTTCCGCGGTGACTTTGCCGCGCTGGATGGCTTCATTGCGCGCTTCCATCTTTTCAGTGGTAGCCGCATCGGCCTCGTAGCCAACGGCGCGCGACTCACGATATTGCAAAATGTTGAAGCCTGATTTCGTAACTGGAGCGCTTCGGAACGCCAGGTACATGCGGGCGGCGTAGGCTTCCATTGCACCGACCCGCCGGCCCATGTCACCGTCCTCCTCAATGGCAGGGTAGAAGGTTGGCCAAAACTCCTCCTGAATTTTCTTCAGAAACTCCATGCTGGAAATCAGGATGGGATAGCCTTCGCGCTTGAAGTGGGATTCGGCGAGCCAGGTTGCGAGGCGAATATCCTTGGTGCGTTTGGCGATGGCTTCGCTTGCCAGCTTGATGACGACGGCGTGGTCGGCTTTTTTCTGGGCGCGAGACCAGTCTCCGGCGGGCATGTCGTCATCGTCTTCGGCCCTGGCTTCCTTGATCTGATCGAAGACCTTGTCGTAGTACAGGTCGATGCCGGAGGGGTTGTCGCCCTGAATTGGCTCGAGCAGGTCCTCACGCAGGGGCATGCTGAGACTCCTCCGCCGCATTCCACTGAATGCTGCGAAACTCCAGGATGGGAATCTCTTCCCCATCGACGAGCAGCATCCTTTGGCCGAACGGAAGCTCATCGACGGTGTCTTCCGGTGCTGCGTCCTGCCAGGTAGTGGTTCGACCGAGTTGGACAGACTCGTCGGGGTGTTGCGAGGAGAGTGGCGCAAGGACAGGGATGAGAACCTCGCCCAGATCCTGGAGTCGAAAGGCCGGACTGGTCTCAACACGAGCCCGCGCCCAGATGAGGTCGCGTAGGTTTTCCGGTTTTTCGATTTCGAGACGTCTCATATAGTGGAACGGAATCCAGGTGTAGCTGCCAGCGATGAAGACCTCGAGATTCGCTCCGATTCGCTGGTCGGCGTCGCGAAGGTCGGAAAACGACTCTCCGTTCCAGGTGCCGGAGACGGGGCCAGCGGCGGAGTCGACTTTGGGGAGATCGCGTTTCTGGAACATCTCCTGACGGGTCTTTTCGGCGTGGAGCGCACTGCGATACAGGAGAGTTCCTGCCAATGCCTGGTTGTTGGTGTCGGCCAGGACATTCAGCTGTTTTTCTGCGCGATCATATTCTCCGGCAAAACAGAGAAGTTCAAAGAGGAAAGTACGGCGCTTGATGTCGAGAGGATTTGCCCTCAATTCGTCACCAAGCGCCTTGATTGCCGCTCGAAGTTCCCCCGACCGGTACAGTTCGAGAGGAGTCATGCCAGAATTTAAGTAAGCTTATTCTCTTTCACGTTGTAGGTGACGGCGCCGGTGCTGGCCAAGTTGCCCTGGTCGTTCTGGACCGAGTAATCGATCTTGATCTCGTTATAGCTGAACGACACGGAGACGCTCGGGATTTCGCTGGAGCCGCTGACCTGGAGGCTGGTAACAAATAGTTCCTTGAAATCTATCTTGAGAAAAGGCTTACCTGCTCCCCCGGCCTTGTTTGCAGTCATGGTCCCGGACTTGATGTGCGTCCCGGCACCAATCGACTTGAAGAATTTTGGAGTCGCCTTATCAAAGAAGGTCATGATGCTGAAATCACTGAGGTCGGCTTTGCCTGCGCCGGAACCACCGGTGCCGGCGACGGAAGTAACCTGCGATGCGCCCCAGCTGAAGGACATGAGTTGAATCTCGTTTTTGTGATTAGAATCGGCTGATTCACCATCGATCCCATCTAGCTTGAGAAAATAATCTAC
>Ga0206958_1103_pt2 | contig 24105 bp, 17 predicted proteins | sample Alteio_BWOrgHeat_33_FD_152968 | JGI IMG/M metagenome (GOLD analysis project Ga0206958, IMG submission 152968) | Enriched cells from forest soil in Barre Woods Harvard Forest LTER site, Petersham, Massachusetts, United States -... | ecosystem: Environmental > Terrestrial > Soil > Temperate forest >... | reverse complement strand
GAAAAAACGGCGAAAAGGTTGGCGGAGGAGGGCATAAAAACCACTTCAGTTTCGGAAAAATTAGATAGAAGCAGTTCTTCGCCCGCAGCAGATATGTTGAAAAGCGGCACAATAGACCTAGTCATATGCATTCCCGGCACCGGCAAGGCGAGAACTTCTCGGGAGGGGTTCGTAATTCGTAGAACAGCTGCCGATTTGCACATCCCGCTCATCACGGATATCTGGCTGGCGCGCCGGCTGGTTCAGGCAATTGCAAAATATAAACTTTCCGACATCGGGATAAAATCCTGGGGGGAATATGTAGATACTAAGGAATCAGGCGTATTACCGGTATCAAGAAAACTATCAGCCGGGTAACTGTTGAAGAACGGGCTAAAATTACTACTTTACCTATATAGAACCCAAACTCTCCTTGATAATTTGCCGCGCTCATGTAAATTGTCTCAAATTCATATATTTTTCAGGGCTTTTATACCATGCGCAAACTGATTTTTTCCTTTGTAATCATTATCCTAGCTTCATCCGCAGTCTTCGCCGCCGAGAAAAACTCGGATACGATGAAGCTGCTCGCCCTTTTCGGCGATGTGTTCGAGAAGGTGCGCGAGGATTATGTCGAGGAAGTTTCCGACCAGAAGCTGGTAGAAGCGGCGATAAACGGGATGCTGACCTCGCTTGACCCGCATTCAAGCTACCTGAACGAAAAAGCCTTCAATGACATGCAAATCCAAACCAAGGGCGAATTCGGCGGCCTCGGCATCGAGGTCACCATGGATAACGGGCTGGTGAAAGTAGTATCACCGATCGATGAAACCCCAGCAGCGAAAGCCGGCATCATGCCGGGCGATTACATCAGCGAGATCGACGGCAAGCCGGTTATGGGTATGACGTTGAATGACGCGGTGGATAAGCTGCGCGGCAAGGCGGGCAGCAAGGTTACCGTCACCATCCTGCGCCAGGGCGAGAAGGAGCCAAAGGAAATCACCATGGTGCGCGACGTAATAAAAATCAAATCAGTGCGGGCGGAAAAGGAAAACGATGTCGCATATCTGCGCATCACCTCGTTCTCGGAAGCGACCGACAAGAACCTGAAAACCGAATTCGAGAAAATCAAAAAGGATGTCGGCGCGAGCAACTTGAAAGGCGTAGTGCTGGATCTCAGGAACAATCCCGGCGGGTTGCTCGATCAGGCGATCGGTGTGGCCAATGATTTCCTGGATAAAGGCGAGATCGTTTCCACTCGCGGCCGCATTGCCGATAGCGCAAAAAGGTTCGACGCCAAGCCCGACGGCGATATGGCGCGCGGACTGCCGGTGGTAGTTCTGATAAACGGCGGCTCGGCTTCGGCCTCGGAAATCGTCGCCGGTGCGCTGCAGGATCATAAACGCGCCGTCATCATGGGCACGAAATCCTTCGGCAAAGGCTCAGTGCAAACGGTAATACCGCTGCCCGGAAACGGCGCGATGCGGCTTACCACCTCGCGTTATTATACGCCATCGGGCCACTCGATCCAGGCCAAGGGCATCGAGCCGGACATAACCGTCGCACCGGCGAAAATCGAGGCGATAAAGCAGAAAAACAGCGCCGAAGCTGATTTGATCCGTCATTTATACAACGATCAGGAGAAGAAAAAAGACGGTAAGAAGGAAGATGCGGATAAATCCGAGAAGAAGGACGGCCAATCCGGCCTGCCTGATGATTCCGGTGAGGAGCAGGATAACGCCGCTCCGGCGAACGATAACAAATCCTCCGCTGATAAAAAATCGCCGCAAGAAAAATCTAAATACGGCGTCATAGACAAAGATTTATACGAGAAGGATTACCAGCTCGCCCGGGCGATCGACTTGATACGCGCCGTCAGCGTTTTCAACGGCGGGGCAGATAAACCCCAGGCTCCTGCGAAATAGTGGCAAGGCCAATGCGCGGCGGAGCAAAATTTCTCTCCATCGTTCTCTGGTTTGGCATAGCGCTCCTGCTGGCCACGCTTTGTGGCTCTTCCTGGATGGTATACTCCTATTATAGAGGTCAGTCGGTGAGCGCTGTGGCCCAGAATAAGCGTGTGCTGCTGGATTTATCCCTGGCAGAAGGGCCGCCGATGCCGGAGGCAGAAAAGGTAGCAGAAAATCAAAACAATGAACCTAAACCCCCAGATTTAGGCGGAGCCGGAGGAAATCCGGGCGAAGCCATAGTAGGTGCAGCGGGCGCCGGGGGAACGGAAGACCAACCGAAACCGGAAAAATCCGCCACAAACCCAGAAGCTATAGCACCATCATCCGGCGGCCAAGACAGCACTCCGGGCGCGGCAGCGCAAACCCAGGCAACCAAAGCAAAAGTCGCCATTATTATCACCGGGATGGGCCTCAGCAAATCCTCAACCGTAGAGGCAATGAAGCTGCCTGCTGCCGTATCTTTCAGCTTCTCGCCATATTCCGCTTCTTTGAATGAATGGTTCCAGGCAGCGAAAGGTTCCGGCAACGAAATACTGCTCGATCTGCCATTGGAACCGACGGATTATCCGATCACCGATCCCGGCCCATACGCCCTGCTCACCTCGCTTTCCAAGGAGGAAAACTCCCAGCGGCTGAAAGTCCTGCTCTCACTCGCCGGAGAGCAAAACCTAACCGGATTGGTGGCAAGCCGCGACGAAAAATTCAGTGCGTCACCCGAATCTCTTGCCGGCATTCTTGCCGACCTGAAAACCGCCGACTTACGGCTTTATTTCCAGAGCGCCAATCCTTCAAGCCCCATTTTCGCCCTTGCCAGTTCCTTCGACGTGCCGGTGTTCATAAGCGATGCGGCGATAGACGAAAAAATAACCGAACCTGCAATAAATGAAAAACTCGCAGGCCTGGAAAAAGTGGCACTGGAAAAAGGCTCGAGCGTGGGAACGGCGCGGCCGTACCCGCTCAGCGTAAAACTGCTCTCTGCCTGGATTGCGACTCTGGATGCCAAGGGGATAAAGTTGGTTCCGGCCGCGGAAATCCAGACCACAAAAGAGCATAAGGAAAACCCATGAGCATCGAACCGGCCAACAGCGACGTCTCCGGCAGATATGCACACCTGCCCTATCGTTCTGGCATCGGCATAATGCTGACCAACGAAAAGCGCCAGATTTTCGTTGCCCGCCGCATCGACACCAAGGCCGAGGCCTGGCAAATGCCGCAGGGCGGCATTGACGAAGGGGAAAATCCGGTGGAGGCGGCGATGCGCGAACTCGAGGAAGAAACCGGCACCAGCAAGGCTGAAATAATCCGCGAAAGCCACGAATGGTTCCATTATGACCTGCCCGATTACCTGGCCGGGCGACTATGGCGCGGCAAATATCGCGGGCAGAAGCAAAAATGGTTCCTGATGCGGTTTCTGGGTCGCGACTCCGATGTTGATTTAGACACGGCACATCCGGAATTCGATAAATGGAAATGGATCGATCCTGATAAACTGGTAGATCTCATCGTGCCGTTCAAGCGTGATCTTTACCGATCTGTCTTGGTCGAGTTCAAAGATTATTTCTCAAACGGTGACTAAGCAAACCGCCCTCTGCATACTCGGCATGCACCGGAGTGGAACTTCGCTCATCACCGGCATTTGCAACCTGCTGGGCGTTGAAATCGGCAGCGATTTTTTAGAAGCCAATCAGGATAATGAAAAGGGATTCTGGGAGCATCGTGCGGTCATCGAAACGCATGAGGACTTATTAAAACATCTCGGCTCCGGCTGGGATGACACCAGGATTCTGCCGGAGAATTGGCAGCATGGTGCGGAGATAAAACCGTACAAGGAAAAGCTGAAGGAAATCATCGCGCGTGATTTCACAAATTGCAAATTGTGGGGGATAAAAGACCCGCGCATGATGCGGCTGATCCCGCTATGGTTGGATGTTTTCGCCGAAACCAAAATCACCCCGGCTTTCATTATCGCCTGGCGGAGTGCCGCGAGCGTCGCGCTTTCGCTGGAACGCCGCGATGGATTCTATCCGGAAAAATCCCTCCTGCTATGGGCGGTTTATAACCTGGAGGCGGAAAGACAGACACGCGGAAAGACCAGGGTCTTCGTGGAATATGACAAGGTGATCGAAAACTGGTGGGCAGAATTTTCCCGCGCAGCAGAAACGCTTGGAATTTCCTGGCCTGCGGATGCGGAAGAGAAGATAAATCAGCTCATCACGCCAGAACTAAAGCATCATACTCAGCGGGAATTGCCGGAAACGCACAGCACAAAAATCCGCAGCTGGGCAGAAAAAACCGAACATGCGTTGAAGTTGCTTTCCCATTCCGAATCATTGGAAATATCGGCGCGCCTGGATGCTATATATAACGAAATCGCGGCAGTGGATAAGGATTCGCGGGAGTTTTCATCGCTTTGGTACAAGGAAGCGGCGCGGCTGCGCGGCAAGCTTAACGATTCATATACTACCGTACATGAGAGAAATCTAACCATCGGCGAGCTTGGAACCGAGCTGCATGAGCGCAACCTTGCATTCATAAAAGCCAATGAGGACCTCACAAAAACCAATGAAGACGTAGCGCTTTTAACCCGGCGCACCAACGATCTCGTGGCTGCGATAGAGCAGTTGAACAGCCAGCTTGCCGCGATATTTTCCTCTATTTCATGGCGGATTACCAGGCCGCTCAGGATGGCCAAGCGTATATGGCGGGAGTCACAATTCATCTTTGTGCCGCATAGCTACATTCATGCCTGGCGGGTTTATCGGCATTTCGGATTTTCTGTTGTAGCAGCGCATTTAGGGCAACGCCTTCGCCGGATGAAAAATCATCTGGTTTCCGGGCGCAAAGATTATCCGCGCTGGATTTCCCTGTATGACACGATGACACTTGAGCGGCGGCAGATTATACTGGGACGCATCGCGGGTCTGGCGCAAAAGCCGCTGATTTCTGTGGTGATGCCGGTTTATAACGCTGAGGAATCCTGGCTTTCCGCCGCCATCGAATCGGTGTTGAACCAACTATATCCTACCATAGAACTCTGCATCGCCGATGATTACTCCACCAAACCGCACGTCAGAAAAATCCTGGAGCGTTATGCCGCGAAGGATTCGCGGGTAAAGCTGGTTTTCCGCGCGACGAACGGACATATTTCTGAAGCCTCAAACAGCGCTCTGGCCTTGGCTACCGGCGAATTTATCGCATTGATGGACCATGATGACGTTCTGCCGGAGCATGCGCTTTATTACATAGCGGAGGAAATAAACGCACACCCGGATGCCGATTTGATATACAGCGACGAAGATAAAATCGATAGTGAGGGCCGTCGATTTGACCCGTATTTTAAAGGCGATTTTGATATCGACGCGCTGTTCGCGCGCAATATTTTCAGCCATCTCGGCGTTTATCGCCGGGCGCTGGTGGAAAAGGTTGGAGGATTCCGCAAAGGCTTCGAGGGCAGCCAGGATTATGATCTTTTACTCCGTTGCTTGCTCCTCACCGACCGTAGGAAAATCTGGCACATCCCGCGGATATTATACCACTGGCGGGCGATTTCCGGCTCAACTGCGGCAACCGAAACCAACAAGGATTACGCGCTGAAAAACGCGAAAAAAGCACTCGCCGAATATTTTTCCGTGACTGGCACCCAGGCGAAAATAGAAAACGGAATGCTGCTGGGATTCAACCGCATCGTCTGGCCGTTGGCTGCTGAACCGAAGGCCGCCATCATCATCCCGACCAGGAATGGCGTGGAACTTCTCAGGAAATGCATCGAGAGCATTAAAGAAAAAACCGTGTACGGAAATTATGAAATCATCGTCGTCGATAACCAATCGGACGACCCAGAAACCCGGAAATATTTCGCGGAACTTGAGCGGGAAATAATGGCGAAAATCATTCCTTACGACGCGCCATTCAATTATTCGGCGATAAACAACATGGCAGCGAAAAAAACCGATGCGGAAATATTGGTTTTCATGAATAACGACATTGAAATCATCAGCCCCGGCTGGCTGCGCGAAATGGCCGCGCACGCCGTTCGTCCTGATGTCGGCGCGGTCGGCGCAAAATTATATTACCCGAACGAAACCATTCAGCATGGCGGGGTGATGCTTGGGTTCGGCTCGCCGAAAGACCCGGTGGCTGGGCATCTTTTCCATACGCTGCCGCGCAATCACCCCGGATATTTCGGCAGGGCGGTGATGGCACAGGCACTCTCCGGCGTCACCGCCGCTCTGATGGTTATGCGGAAAAGCGTCTTCGAGGAAATCGGCGGGTTCGACGAAAAAAATCTTCCCGTTGCCTTCAACGACGTCGATATCTGCCTGCGCATAGCCAAGCACAGCTATCGTATTGTCTGGACGCCATACGCCGAGGCTTATCACCATGAATCTGCAACCCGGGGTAATGATTTGGAGAAAGATAAAATCGCCCGGTTCCGCGGGGAAATCGGCTATATGCGGGGAAAATGGGGCAAACAACTGGATTGCGACCCTTATTACAATCCGAATCTTGACCTGGAGCACGGCAATTTTACCCTGGCCTTCCCACCGCGAATTTAAAGCGTTTTATGCCGCCAGTTTCGTCACCGTTTCTATCGAATTCCTGACGCCCTTGATTCTGACGCTTAAATTTTCCCACTCCTGATCAATGAATACCAGTCGGTGATCGCCGCGGAGCTTCACCATATTTTGATTTTCCGAAATGAATTTTATCAGCGATTCGGGCTTAGCGAATTTATTGCCGTGGAACGCCAGCACCACGCCTTTCGGCCCTGCATCTAGTTTTTCGATGCCAGCGGCTTTGCATAGTTGTTTTATCTCGATGACCTTCAGCAAATGCTCGACTTCACTCGGCAATGTACCAAACCGATCAGCCATTTCTGATGCGATTTCCTCAAGACCTTCCGGCGTTTCCACCGCAGCGATGCGCCGATAAAACCCTAGACGCAGACTCAGATCGGCGATGTAATTTTCCGGAATCAATACTGGAATCCCAATGTTTATCTGCGGGCTGAAATTCCTTTCCGCCGGGGAATCCTTGTGCGTTTTCAAACTTTCTATCGCCTGGGTCAGCATCTGCTCATAAAGCTCGACACCGACTTCTTTGATGTTCCCTGATTGCTCATCGCCTAGCAAATTTCCAAATCCGCGAATATCCATATCGTAAGTCGCAAGCGTAAATCCGGCGCCGAGCGCATCCAGCTTCTGCATCACCTCCAAACGCTTAGTGGCATCCCGAGTGATCATGCGGCCGTGCTTGAGCGTGAAATAAGCGTAAGCGCGGATGTTCGAGCGGCCGACGCGCCCGCGCAACTGATATAATTGCGCCAGCCCGAACATGTCGGAGCGATGGACGATGATGGTGTTCGCCGCCGGAATATCTATGCCCGATTCTATGATGGAAGTAGAAACCAGCACATCATATTTCCCGTCATAAAAATCATTCATCAGCCCGTCCAATTCGGCGGGTTTCAATTGCCCGTGCGCGATGGCGATTTTCAATTCCGGCGCGATGTGTTTCAACTGCCCGGCCGCCTGATCCAAATCTTTTATGCGCGGAACGACGTAAAATGTGCGCCCTCCCCTGCCCCGCTCGCGCAGCAACGCCTCACGGATTACCACCGTGTCATAAGGCATCACATAAGTGCGGATAGCCAGACGATCGACCGGCGGCGTAGCAATCAGGCTCAAATCGCGGATGCCGGTCAGCGACATTTGCAGCGTGCGCGGAATCGGCGTTGCGGTGAGGGTGAGGACGTGGATGTCGGATTTCAATTTCTTTATATGCTCCTTCTGCGCTACACCGAAATGCTGCTCCTCATCCACCACCAAGAGCGCAAGTTTATGGAACTCGATTTTCTTGGCCAGCAGCGCCTGGGTGCCGATTATTATATCGACCGCGCCATCTTTCAATTTCCGCCGGGTTTCCCCCGCCTCGGCCGGTTTCACCATGCGTGAAAGCTGGTGTATTTTAACCCCGAACCCATTGAAGCGAGCCGAGAAATTCTTATAATGCTGGCGGCAGAGCAGCGTCGTCGGGCAGATTATCGCCACCTGATTGCCACTCCCGGCTTTAAGCGCAATGAATGCAGCACGCATCGCCACTTCAGTTTTTCCAAACCCTACATCGCCGCAAATCAGCCGGTTCATTGGCTTTCCCGATGCCAAATCATTTTCCACATCGGTAATGGCGCGGAGCTGGTCTTCGGTCTCGGCAAACGGAAACCGCGCGCAGAATTCATTATATTCGCCCTCCGGCGGCGCCAGTGATTCGGCTGATTTCATTTCCCGTTCGGCGGCGATTTTTATTATCTCTTCGGCAGCGAGTTTGATACGTTCCTTGAGCCGAGCCTTGCGTGCCTGCCACGCCGCACCACCGAGTTTATCCAATGTGGCTAGGCTATCCGCGCCACCATAACGCGAAAGCAAATCGATATTTTCCACCGGAATATAAAGTTTATCGCCGCCGTCATAAGTGAGCTTCAGGCATTCATGCGGCACGCTAGAAACTACCAGCGCCTCCAACCCCTCGAACCGGCCGATGCCATGTTCCTTATGCACCAGGATTTCGCCGGGAGCGAAATTATAAGCCTCAGCCAGGAATTTTTCGCTCAAGGCTTTTTTCCTGGAAGCGCGCAGCGATTTCGGGCCAGTCAAATCTTGTTCGCTGAGTACCACCATTTCAGCATTTTGAAATCCCTGATCGAGCGGCAGGGCAAAAACGCCAACAGCGGCGGACTCTAGGCCCCATTTCGGCATGTCGCAGCAAGGAATTTGATGCTCTTTCAGCAGATATTCGATGCGGCTTTTCGTACCTTCGGAAAAACAGGCGATGTAAAATTCTTTCTTTTTGCCGAGATCGTTTTTTAATATTTCAAATGGGCTTTGCAGCAACTCCTTCGATTTCAAATAATAATTTTCCGCCGGTGTGAGTCCGGCATCGATTACATTTTCTCCGTCCATTTTGAATGGCGAAAAATCAGCGGTGCCAGGAGTTTCCAGGATTTGTGAAAATTCTTTCCCAGTCAAATAAAGCGCGTCCGGATACAGCGCTTTGTAATTTTCCTCGGGCGTTTCCCGGCGCGCGCGATGATATTCATTTATCGTCTCCAATCTTTTTTCAGCGAGTAAGCGCGCTTCATGCGCAAGCGTCATTGTTGCATCCGGAAGATAATCGAAAATCGTTTCCAGTTTATCATAAAACAACGGCAGCCAATGCTCGAACCCGGCATACTTACGGCCCTCGGATATGGCGGAAAACAGGGGATCGTCATCGGTCACCGCACCGAACATCCGGCGGTAATTTTCCTTGAAACTCGCAATGGATTCTGGAGTGAAAACCGCTTCAGACGCCGGGATGAGCGAGAAGCTTTCCCTTCTCCCTTTGGTTATTTGCGTGGCCGGGTCGAAGGTGCGAATTTGCTCCAGCATATCGCCCAGGAAATCGAGCCGGAACGCTTCACCGCTACCTGGCGGAAAAATATCGACGATGCCGCCGCGTACCGCATATTCGCCGTGCTCGGTGCATGTGGCGGCGCGGCTATAACCGGCGGTTTCCAGATATGAGATTATTTTTTCGCGTTTTATTTCCTGGCCGATTTGCAAATGCAGGAATGAAAGCGATTCCCTAGCCGGGACGCGTTGCAGCACCGCATTGACGGTGGTGATTGCCAGGAATTTTCCACCACCGGAAAGCCGTGCCAACGCTTGCAACCGCTCGCTGGCGATTTCTGGATTAGGTGAGATGCGATCATAGGGCAGGCAATCCCACGCCGGGAAATAAATTACCTCTGCCTGAGGATTAAAGAACTTTGCCGCCGCGCATAATTTTTCCGCCTGCTGATCGTCGCGGGCGATATGGAGGATGGATTTTTCCTTAGCCAGATTGGATAAAACTATCCCTTCCGCGCCTTCCGGCAGTGAGGAAATAGTGTAATGCCCCGGTTGCAAAAATATTCGGTTTAAATCTTTCACGAGAGTCGAAAATTTACCAAAAGTCTGGTCACTTTATTATCGTGGAATGCAGGCAGCGGTGCTTTGCCGACTATCCAATCATAAATATCCTGGTCGCTTTCATTGAGAAATTTTTCGTAAAAATCAAGCTCGGAATCGGAGAATCCGGGCAGGAATTTTTCCGCAAAACACCCTAAGAAAATATCCATTTCCTTCACGCCGCGGTAATTGCTCTGGTACTTAAGCCGCTTCAGTTTTATCGTTCTTTCGGACATAGCCCTTTCGGACATGGATTAGACCGTGAGAACGCCGGTTTTTTTGAGTATCCGGATGCCAAGAGTCAGTAACAGAACCAGCGCTAGCAATGCGCCGAATGGCTCCCAGTTGGAGAAATCAGATTTATACATATGCAAGAACAACAGCGCGATAGCTGAACTTGCAAAAGTGCTGTAATCTTTGACGAGCACTTTGCGGAAATTAAACTTCATGCCCTGAGTGGCGGCGCGGAATTTGCGGAAATTGGGAATCCATTTTGGCGTGATGGCGCAATATTTTTCATATTCCGCGCCGAATTTATTCCGCAGGAAATATTCCTCCGCCGCGATGATGCTTTCATAGATGAACAAAAATGAGCCGATGCCGATTGCCATCACCCACAGATTGCCGTCGGTCACGAATATGCCGGAATATATCAGCATGTTGGCACAATAAAGCGGGTTGCGGGAAAGGGTGAAGAATCCTTCCACCACCAGATTGTCGGCATAAACCTGCTTGTTCAATCCACCGCGTTTTATGTAAGCGAATCCGACGACAACGGCGCGCAAGGCCAGCCCTGCCAACACCAGCAGCGCCCCGATAAAGTTGCTTATGCCCTCCAGATATTCTTGGCCAAAAATTTCATGACTCGGCAGGAACAGCAGGAAAAGCGCAATAAGAATTGCTGGGAAAATGAAGTTGCGGTAGCGGAAGAAAAAATCCCCGATTCTGACCAGCGGGCTTTTTTGCTGCATTATTTTATCGCGCCTTATTTAACCGCGATGATTCCGCAGAAATTATACCAGCGGAAAAACACTTCCACATGCTTGAACCCGACTTCGCGCAGCAACTCGAAATTTTCTTCCATGCGGTAAGGGATGAGGACGTTTTCCAATGCTTCGCGCTTGTTGGCGATCTCCGTTTCCGAATAACCGTTGCGTTTTTTGAAGTCATAATAATGATCGATGAACAAGCGGTTGAACAACGAATCTTCGCTGGTGAGTTTTTCGATCAAAATCAAGCAACCGTTATCATTCAGGCCATCGAAAATCTGCTGCACAACCCGCTCACGGTACAACGGACGGACGAATTGCAGCGTGAGCAGCATGGTGACGAGCGATGCGTTTTCCAGGTGCAAACCACGGTTCAAATCACAAATTCCCAGTTCATAAGGATGCGCGAATTTCTCGAGCGCGAATTTTTCCTCGGCTTTGGCGAGCATCTCTTGCGAATTATCCAGCCCGATGAATTTCACTTTGGCTTCCAGCATCCTATCCAGCATTATCATGCTGGTGCCGGTTGAGCAGCCGATATCGTAAACATTGGTGCCGTCAACCGCGAAATCCGCGGCAAGTTCCGCCGTCATCCGCTGCATTTCCAGGTAATAGGGAACCGAGCGGCTGACCATATCATCGAATACCGAGGCGACTTTCTTGTCGAAACGGAAATCCGCCGCGCTGTATGATTGATTGAAAACCTCGTCCCGCTCGAACAGGCTCGCGAGATTTTTGGCCTTTGGTTTATTTATTGTCTTAGGCATGGCAGCTTATCTACCACAAAACCTTGAAAAAATCAAGTCTAAACAAAACTATAAGGGTCAACATCCACCTTCATCCGCAGGGAAGAAGGCAGGGGGTGGAATCCAGCATTCTCATCAACTTGATCTGCCCGCCTCTTTACTTCCCAAGGCATTTCGCCTCTCCTGTTGTGTTTTCAAATGTTCCGGAGAATTTTCCTGTCCTAGCCCAGGAGGTTGAGGAGAGAGGGAAGCACCCTTTGCCCGCCTTTCTTCCCTGACCTTGGTTTCCCATTTGCATTCCAGGTTAATATACTCACGATAGAGCTTTCCAATATTAGGCAGTTTTTGTTCTAGAATGTCGATAGCCCCGTCCTCGCTGATTCTTCTCTCCTTAATCAAATTACAAACGATGAAGTCACATTCGACTAGCGCCTCCCTACCGGGAACCGAATCGGATTTATATTCCGGATCTTTCCACCAATTTCTTTTATTACCATGTTTATTCATGAAGCTTCTTGCTCCATAGGATTTTTTATCTTCCAAGAACGCCCTCGTCATTTTATTCATGAATTCGTCACGATAAGAATATCCTATATCTCCTAGCACATTCCTATGTATTAAATGCCTTAACTCTTCGAATACGACACTAAACTTGCCGATACACGGGGTTTTTAAAAGAACCGTTATACCGTCAATGCATAATCCTCTTGTCCAATTATCGCGGCGGCGCTTCAGATAAGAAAAATCACTGGCGGCAAATATAAATGGGTCTATATGCCTAATTAAATTCTTGGTTCTTTCCGGCATTTTCTCTATATCGTCCGCCAAACGCTTTTCTATGATTTTGGCCTCTGCTTCACCGATGCCGGGAGGGAGGGGTCTGTTTTTTTTCAGGCCTGCGGCTATTAAGCCCGCGCCGCCGTATAAAACTGTTAACGCAGCAGCAGTAGTTGCGACAGCTCCGAAACTTCCTATTACCGTAGAAACAAGCATTTCCGGCAAAACAACACCTACCATGTTGGATGCAATAAAGGCAATAAATATTGAGGGAAGGCCTATTAGACATGCTTTCCCCGCTTTTCCAGATAAAAAATCATCCGCCGTTTCTTTTAATCTTCCTCGCCATCTTTCGATTTTGCCAGCCGGTAAGCTTCTTTTTTCATCCAGCTTTTTTGTCGGCTGCTCTATCTTTGCGAGAAGTGCTTTTGTACTAAGCACATCCTTGTCCGGGTCTTTGTGCGAGTTATGTTTCACCCAGTGGACTACTGACTTCTTTATTCCCTCTTCATTCACTTCCCAGCGGTTAAGATATAAACAATACGGATCACGGAAGACTTCGAGTTCTTTTACCTCGCCGGAATATGGAACTACGGCAAAACCGTCCTGGAATATGACTCTGGGCTTAAAATCCATATAATCATTATAGAGCCATTTGGTTAAGAAATAGTTAAGAAATGGTTGATTTTACATAAAACTATAAGGGTCAACATCCGCCTTCACCCGCAAGGAGGAAGGCATCGGGGTGGAATCCAGCCATTCCCTGATAATTTTCTGGATGTGGACAGATTTATTCGCCTTGACCAGGAACCGGTAGCGGAATTTTCCCCTAAGCAGCGTCAGGGGTGCGGGGGCGGGGCCTAAGATTTTCACGCCGTTCAGCATCGGCGCGGATTTGGCGAGAGCCTGGCAATAATTCCTGACCATCGGCTCCCTTTTCCCGGAAATTATCAGCGCCGCCATCCGCCCAAACGGCGGGAGGTTATTATCCTCGCGGACACGCATCTCCATCGCCAGAAATTCATTGCGGTCATTGGCAAGGATGGTCTGAATCACCCGTGCCTCAGGCATGAATGTCTGGATGATAACTTTGCCTGGGAGTTTTTCGCGCCCCGCGCGACCCGATACCTGGTGCAAAACCTGGAACGTCCGCTCTGCTGCCCGAAAATCGCCGCCCGCCAGGCCGCTATCAGCGTCGATAACGCCGACTAGCGTCAATTGCGGGAAATGGTGGCCCTTGGCTACCATCTGCGTTCCGATAATAATATCAACACTATGATTTTCAATATCGGCAAAGGCTTTTTTCATGGCCTTGGCGCTTTCCACCGTATCGCTGCTGAGAGCCAAAATCCGCGCCTGCGGCAGAAAATCCCTGATCTCCTCCTCCAGCCGCTCGATGCCGGGGCCAAGCGCGATAAGCGAATCTTTCTCCCCGCATTCCGGGCATTTTTCGGGCATGCGCGAGGAATGGCCGCAGTGGTGGCATTGTAGTTTAGTTGCAACTCCCTTCCCATGCTGCACCAAATACGCACTACAATACGGGCATTTCAAATGATGCCCGCAGGCGCGGCAGAGGGTGAGTGGAGCGTAGCCGCGGCGGTTTAAATATAATAACGATTGCTCACCACGCGCCAGCGCTTCCGCCAACTCCTGCCGCAATTTTTCTGAAATCCAGCAATTTTTTTCGCGTTTCTCTTTCCGCAAATCTACCAATTCGATTTCCGGCATTTTCGCGTCTCCAAACCGGGATGGAAGATTGATTTCATCATATTTACCCACCTTCACGTTCACAACCGTCTCCAGCGAGGGCGTCGCGGAAACCAGGATTACCGGAATTTTTTCGATGCTGGCCCGCACCACTGCCATATCACGTGTATTATAAACCACCCCTTCCTCCTGCTTATACGACACATCATGCTCCTCATCGACGACTATCAGAGATAGTTTTTGATACGGCAGAAACAAGCTGGAGCGCGCACCGATTATCAATTTCGCTTCGCCGGTTGCGATGGCTAGCCAGTTCTCTCGGCGCCTTTTCGGAGTGAGGTTGGAATGCCAAACCGTCGGCGCAAGACCAAGCCGCAATTTCACCCGCTCGATCAAGCTTTGCGTCAGCGCGATTTCCGGCAGCATTATGAGGATTTGATTATCAGGATGTTCCTCCAGACTTTTCCTGATCGCGGTGAAATAAACCTCGGTTTTCCCTGATCCGGTCACACCATCCAACAGCGTAACATTGAAATTATCGGCGCGGATGCGGGGAAGGAGTTTATCCAAAGCTGTGCTTTGAACAGATGTCAGATGCCAGATATCAGATATCAGGTTTTTCTTTTCTGATATCTGATATCTGGCATCTGTTTTCTGATCGGCTCCGCCGATCGCCATCGCAAGCACCGCCCCCTTATGTGCCATATTGTAGGTTGCCGCCCATTCGATGAATTGCATCAGCTTTTCCGGCATGGGCGGGAGGGTGAATACTTCTTCGATGGTTTTTACCTTGGCCTCCGGAATATCCGCCGCGCCGTCCTCATGCCATACCACCCCAACAGTTGATTTGCCACGGAACGGCACGCGCACATAAGTTCCCTTAACCGCCACCATTCCACCTGGCAACCCATAATCGAAGGCTTGATCCACCGCCACGGGAAGCAGGACTTGAACTCTTTTATTCCCGCTGCCGTCATTCCCGCGAAGGCGGGAATCCATTTCGCCGCTTGCGACAGGAGACAAGATATTGCTTTTATCATTTGCGAGCATGTTTGACATATTGTAGAAAGAACCAAACTATTCCAAGAAAATTCCGTAAGGGATTTTATTGAGCCATTTGGAAAAGATTCCCGCCTTCGCGGGAATGACGGAAGGGGAAAAATGAAATTTTTTGTCGATACCGCTGATACAAAGGAAATCAAGGAGCTGGCCGCAACCGGCCTCTTGGACGGTGTCACCACCAACCCATCTCTCATCGCCAAATCCGGCAGGAAATTTTTGGACGTTATCGCCGAAATTTGCGCCATCACCCCCGGGCCGGTTTCCGCCGAAGTCACCGCAACCGACAGCGAAGGGATGCTGAAGGAAGCCGCAATATTGAAAAAAATCGCCAAAAACGTCGCGGTGAAACTGCCGCTCACCTGGGAGGGCCTGAAAGCCTGCCGGGTTTTGAGCGATGAAGGCGTGATGGTGAATGTTACGCTGTGCTTTTCCGTCGCCCAAGCGATTTTGGCGGCGAAAGCCGGGGCAACGTTCGTCTCGCCGTTCGTGGGAAGGCTGGACGATATCGGCCAGGACGGTATGAAACTGATTGCGGAAATCTGCACAATTTACCGGCAATATCCGAATTTCCGCACCGAGGTATTGGTTGCATCGATCAGGAATACCGGGCATGTCGAGAAAGCGGCGATGCTGGGAGCACATGTAGCGACGCTGCCGCCGGCCGTGCTGAAATCCCTCGCCGCCCATCCGCTAACCGACAAGGGTTTGGCCCAGTTCCTGGAGGATTGGAAGAAGACGGGACAGAGTATTTTGAGTGCCGGGTGCTGAGTGCTGCGTGGAGAGTTCTTCCTCAGCACTCTGCACTCTTAACTCCTCACTCACCCAATGGCTCGAATATTTGCGCTCCGAAAAACGCTATTCCGTGCACACGCTGAAAGCCTATGAAAAGGATTTGCGCTATTTTTTTTCTTTCATAAATGAGCATAGCGGCGAGGAGGTAAATCTCGCTACGCTGGCGAAACTGCAATTGCGCGATTTCCGCTCATATGCCGCTGCCCGAAAATCCTTAGATGCAGCCAACAGTTCCACCGCTCGTAGCATCTCCGCCATCAAAAATTTCTATAAATTCCTGAACCGTGAGGAAGGACTGGAAAACGCTGCAATCCGGGCGCTCCGCTCACCGAAAAAGGATAAATCATTGCCGAAAGCCTTGAGCGTCGAGGAGGCTGGATTAGCAGCGGCAAACATCGGCAACTATGAAAAAGAGGAATGGCTTAAAAAACGCGATTTATTGTTATTGCTATTACTTTACGGCGCCGGGCTGCGCATCGCGGAAGCGCTTGGCTTGAAGCGTGGCGATATTGAAAACCGCGATTCATTTGTCATAAAAGGCAAGCGCGGAAAAGAGCGGCTGGTGCCGGTTTTGCCGATAATCCACGTGGCACTCGCAGATTATATCGAAGTTTGCCCGGCGGAGATTTTAGACAATGATTATCTTTTCGTCGGCAAAAGATCGAAGCGCTTGAACCCAGGAGTTTTCCAGAAGCATGTGAGAGTTTTGCGTAACGCTCTCGGGCTGCCGGAAACTGTCACGCCGCATGCCTTCCGCCATTCATTCGCCACACACCTATTGGCTGCGGGCGGGGATTTGCGCTCTATTCAGGAATTGCTCGGCCATGCCAGCCTATCGACCACGCAGCGCTATACTAAAATCGACCCGGGCCGGTTGTTTGAAGTTTACGCCAAAACCCACCCGCGTAGCTGAAATCCATCCCCCAGACTTATAAGGCCTTTATCCTGCAGCTAGCTTTTGCCTACCGACTTTTTATCCGGCAAGGGATAACTGTATCTACACGACGGAACATGAATAGAGGAATATTGATATGACCCAAAAGAGGCAACTATGTCTTGCACTTAGCCTTGCTTGCACGATCATATCCAGCCAAGGCTTGGCTGCAACGGTTGAAAAAACCGTAACCACGGAAAGAACCGTAGTGCATGAGGAGGTAAACGTCCAGGACAACCCGATTCTGGCACGCATCGCCGCCGACCGGGAATTACAGCAGTTCAGCAATCTTCTGCGTTCCTCCGATATTGAGTTGAATGATTTCAAGCATTCCAACTACACTATTTTCGCGCCGACTGACGCGGCGTTCAATGAACTCGATGCAAAAACCCAGAGACACCTGAAATACATGAACCCCGCGGCACTGGGAGAAGTGGCCAAGGCACACATCGTACCGGGCGAAGTATACATCCGCGACTTGCCGGGCGGCCAGTCGGTCGTTTATTCGGTTGATGGCAAGCCGATAGAAATCAGGAAGCTCGGAATCAATGATTATTACGCCAATGGCCGGCACATCGAAAGCGAAGTCGATGGCAGGGGTGGCGTGATTTATAAAATCGGAGGATTCCTGATGAGCCCGGACAGCATCGCCGATGGCATGAGCCGCCACAAAGGCAAAGTCAGCATTCTAGTGCCCGAAGACAGTAATGTGACGATTGAAACCAAAACCACGACGGAGAGCAGGTAGGGTTTTGCAGCATCCTCTTTGCGTAATTTACTATCTTCTGCCGGCAGAAGCAGCCTGGGCTCTTTCTTCATTATAGCTCCTGGCCCTTTCCATTAGCTCTTCCGGCAGATGCTTCCACACCGTTTTTTGCAATTTTGGAGGAATTCTTTTTAACCCCAATCTAGAGAATTCGGCATAAGTCACTTGCGTAGCCCTGTCCTTTACTGTGGGACTTTTTGCAGCTTCATGCAGAGTATGGCCGGCGATATCCCGCCATTTTTCTCTTTTGCCATCTTCCGGCGTTGGGATGATGCTGGCGCGCGTCACTTTGCTTTCCCCCGATATCTGGTGCAAAAGCTCATTCAAACCTTTTAATTCGTGTTTTATACTATCCACACACTTTTGCGCTTTAGTAACTCCGCCATATATATCGGCTATATCTGGATCATATTTTTCCATCCCGATTTTGGCCTTTTCAACCATGGCGGCAAAGAATGGATGTTTCTCTGTCAGTTCCCTTAGCCTTTTCATACCGGCTTTCGATCCACCACTATTCTCTATAAATTTTTTGATCGCATATTTAAAACCCACCAGGTTTGCCGGAAGGTCAGCTATGGCAAAAGCCGTTTCTATCGGCACCGCCCTGGTATCATCATACTTCTTAACCGATTCCTCCCTTTGCTTTTTAGCGTCACTTATATGACGCTTCAGCATCTCCTCGCAAATCCCTCTATCTGCACCGCTAAGGCTTTCATTTTTCAATGCCCTCCGGAAGAATTTTATTTCCTTAACATAATCTATTTCAGCTCCATTTTTCTTCTCATTACCTCTCTTCTCAGGCCGCGAGTTATTTTTCGGATTCTTCCATACACCATTTACAAATTTAACGGTTTCCGCGCCCTCCCTGACCACCTCATTAAATTTTTGCGCGGAAAGGTTTGAAATCCAGTCAATATCGGCTTCCATCGCGTCAAAGTGCCGACGTTCGGCACCACTCATCTTTGCCATTTTCTTCGCCCGGTCTACGCCGTTCCATGCACCCATCATCGAACTGGCAATCTGACGCTCGCCATACCCATCGAAAATTCCCATTTGCACAGGTAGGTCGGATTGGAAGGTGCAATCAAAATAGGGCTTCTCGACAACATTGGCCGCCATCATGGCAGTGCTCGCCATGCCAGCTTCCAGATTCCCCCCACGATTCATACCACGGCCGCGCCCCTGGAAGAATTCCGTCCTGATTCCTTTTTCCGCGAAAATTTTAGTGAGTTCCGAAGCCGCTTTATATATTTCCCACTCGGAGGCGAAATTGCCGGCGCTTTTGGCGCCATCGCTGAAACCCAACATGAATTTGGCAACGCCGGTTTTCTGGTAATAGCTGAGCGATATCGAGCCCTCCTTCAATAATTCTTTGAATATGTCTGGAGCATGCCGCAAATCCTGAATAGTTTCGAGAAGCGGCTGCACATGGATATCAACTTTCTCGACCTTGCCATCCTTAACCGTCATCAGCTTGGTATCCTGGAACAGCTTCATCATGGTGAGAAAATCGTTCGTCGACGAGAAATTGGCTATTTGATGGCGGTCAGCAACTATATCATCAGGATATTTTTCCTTTAAGTGCTTGAATACGATCAGACGCTTCACCGTATCCATCAGAGTTTTCCGGTTCATCGTCGTATGACCGGAATAATTCTCCGGTATATCTTCAAGCTCTTTAGTGCCGTTCAGCTGTTTGGTTCCAAGCAGATATTCGGTCAGACCAGTCTTAGGATCGATCGGTTGATAACTTCTCCCTGTTTCATCAAGTTCGAACCCGGCCTCTCTAACCTCATCCCTTAAAAGCTTGGCAAGGTTAAAACCCCTGTTATCGGTTTTCTCCATCAATTGTGCAAATGAAGTATCTGGACTTAATTTATGTTCATTCAAAAACTTCTTATAAATAATTCTATATTGCTCATTGAAGGAGATCACACTTTCTTCAAGCCCATCCGGCAGAAGCGGGATATTCTCAGCTATCATCTTCTCTAAAAATTTGCCCCTGTCTTCTTCATCCAATGAGGAAAGTATTATCTGGTTGGCAAACTTGGCTGCACGCATGCCTTGGGGAGCCATATTATACTTTTCATAGCGCGGTTTTCCATTACCGATGTTTTCAGCCATGAATTCCTCGCACACACCGCGGAATTTAGAATTTCTCCTGAACCGCGCCTGCACCAAGGAACTGATCAGCAATTCCTGAACTTTGGCATTCTGGCGCAGGTCGCGTATTGAGCCAGTAAATTTTCCATCCACCACTTGATCTTCCACCTGGCGGTAGGCCTCGATGGAAGTAGCTTCCGTCCTGCCGTCGGTATCGGCAGAGAGCCCCCAGGTGGCAAGCATGAATATTCTTTTGGCATCTTTTTCCGCAGCCTCACTTATTAAATCTTCTCTTTTTCTCTTGAATATATGCGACTTATTATATTGCTTATCTGTAGTGATGAAATCCAGAAGGCCGCGCTTTACCTTATGGTCATCAGTTTTTTCTGCCAAATCCGCCACTGCCGTATATAGGCTTGTCATAGCGCTGGAAATTTGTTTTCTTATTCTGGTAGTGTGATTCTTTTCCATGGACGCTTCGTAAGCGACATTCACTTTTTCCTCCGGAGTCGTATATTTTCCACCTTTGATATCGCCAACTACTCCTCTTATAAAATTCTCCAGGGCGCTTTTTTCCTTTACCCTGATCTCCCTGCCATTTTCCGGATTGAAAGCTACCAGCGTGCTCGTCAATACCGTCTTCTTTTGGATGGCAAAATCAGAATCGAATATCGTCGGATGCATGGTCAGCACCATCCTTATAACCATCTCATCCAGATTTTTCTTCTTCTCCGCCAGGAATTCCAAAGCTTCATCGGAACTCTTACCTGCAATACCGTCTTCCAGCATTATCCGGAAAAGGCTGTATGCATCCGGCGTATTCTGGGCAAAATCCAGATTATCGAGCGCATGTTCGGTTATGTCTTCCAACCCAAGATATTGAGCTATTTGCTCTTGCTCTTTATCGGTAATACCTCCAAAGAACTCCCGAAATTCCTTATGTTTTGCCTTTTTCTCGCGGCGGGGCATCAATGCGTAATCTAGCATTTTGCCATCTTTATGGAAAAGTGCCTTGTACCTATCCAGTAAATCCTTGGAAATTATTCCTCCCTCTCTCGCCGCAGCTTCCCTCTCGGTAATATCCAAAAGCTGCTTCCTGGTAGAGAACGCTCCAACGAACCTATTTTTTTGCGCCTGCGCCATTTCTTAACTCCTGACCATTAGTTATAGCAGCCAATGGTTAAGAAATAGTTAACGCCGGCAATAAATAGGCTATGAAGGAGCTAGTTGGCTGATATACAAGAACTATTCCAGCTTTTTTCTTTTCAGGAAATTTAATATCTCCTGCAAATCAAAGGCTTTGGAGAGGAAGGCCGCAATTATGAATATCCCACCGCCCGCGGCTATGACGAACCCTAGCGCCAGCGTCGCGTGGAATTGATTGGTTGCGGCAAATCCACGCGTGAATCCATCAAGCAGGAAAACCGCGAGCGACATGACGGCGCAAGAAATAACCATCCCGCGCAGCCGGATTTTCAATATATCATCGGCTTTGAATAATCCCCTTCTCCGCAACGCGGTAATCAGCATCGCTACATTCAACCAGGCGGCAAGCGAGGTTGAAAGCGCGATACCGATATGCGGATAGAATTTGAAATGCATCAGCAGCAGTACCAATATTATATTTAGCACAATATTGGCAACCAGGCCCACCATGGAAATCTTAACCGGAGTTTTCGTGTCATGCGTGGCGAAAAAGGGTGCTACCAGCAATTTTATCAACACGAATGCCGGGAGTCCCGTGGCATAAGCAGCCAGCGCATAGGCGGTGGCGATTGCCTGGGATTGATGGAATTCCCCGCGCTCGAACAATACCGAAACTATCGGATAGGAAATTATCATGAACGCGGCGGCGGCCGGAAGGGTGAAAAACATCGAAATTTCCAGCGCGCGGTTTTGCAAGTTAAGCGCTTCATCGAGTTTATTTTCCTTGATTTTACGGGTGAGAAGCGGCAGCAAAGCGGTGCCGACAGCGGTGCCAATTACTGCCAGCGGCAATTGGTTGATGCGGTCGGAATAATACAAATACGAAACGGCGTTTGGCACCAATGTCGCGATTATCGTATCGATCCAAAGATTGATTTGCACGATTCCGGCGCCGATGGTTCCCGGAATCATCAGCTTCAATAATTTCCGCACTTCCGGCGAAAGTTGCGGTTTTTTAAACCGCAGATTTATGCCGTTTTTCCTAAGCGAAAAATATAGAAAAATTACCTGCACCACTCCGGCGGCTGCAACGCCCCAGGCCAGTGCGTGCGCCGGGGTCGGGGTAATATCTTTAAGCGCATAGAGCGAAATAATTAGGCATATATTCAGCAATATCGGCGACGCGGCGGCGGCGGAGAATTTGCCCAGGCTGTTCAGCGCTCCGCCGAACATGGCGACGATGGAAATGAATAAAAGATAGGGGAAAGTAATCCGCGTCAGGTAAACCGCCAGGTCGAATTGCTCGGGATCGTGGGCGAATCCTGGCGCCAGCGCATACATGATGAACGGCATGAAAATCTGGAAAATCATGGTGAAAACCAGTAGCCCGGCCACCATCATCGAGAGGGTTTTTTCCATGAATTCCACCGCTTTCTCCCTGCCCTGCTCGGTATAAACGGCGGAAAAAAGCGGCACGAAAGAGGCGGAGAACGCGCCCTCCGCGAACAGTCGGCGGAAGAAATTCGGCAGCCGGAACGCCACTAGAAACGCGTCGGTCAGCGGCCCGGCGCCCATCACTGCGGCGATGAACATATCGCGCACATAACCGGCGATGCGCGAGAGAATCGTCAGGAATCCGATGGTGAATATTGATCGGTGGAGGGACATTATACTTCTCTTAAGATTATGACCTTGATTTAATTTATACAATGAATACTTATATCCCACGATGCAAATAATAAAAGATTGTAAGTTGCCGGGGGGTTTTGCCAATGGCATCGTCCTGACACTCGGGAATTTCGACGGCGTACATCGCGGGCATAAGGCGATAATCGAGGAGACGAAAAAAATCGCGCGGGTGGAAAATCTCCCGTTCGTCTTAATGACGTTCGCACCGCATCCGGTTGCGGTATTAAAGCCGGAGATCGCGCCATTTTGCATCACCACCTTCGCCCAGAAGGCGGAATTGATAGGAAAGCTCGCACCCGACCTGCTGCTGGTGATGAAATTCGATTCCGCCCTGGCCATGCTTTTGCCTGAGGATTTCGTGAAAAAAATAATGGTGGAGAATTTAAAAACCCGACACGTCGTCATCGGGCATGATTTCAATTTCGGGCGAGCGCGCGCCGGAAATGCGGAATATTTGCAGAAAAAAGCGGCGGAATACGGGTTCGGGTTCACCCAACTAGCACCACAGAAATTGAACGAACCGTTTTCCTCCACCCTCATCCGGAACCACATAAGAAAAGGGGAGATGAAAGAGGCGGAAATATTGCTCGGCCATCAGTTCGCGATTGAAGGGGTGGTGCTGCATGGCGATGAAAAAGGCCGGGAAATCGGTTTTCCCACTGCGAACTTGGTATTAGGTGATTACGTGCGCCCGAAATTCGGCGTTTACGCCGTGAAAACGCAAATCGAAAAAGACGGGCCATGGCATAAATCAATTGCAAATATCGGGATAAGGCCTACTATCGGCGGCGATAAGGAACTGCTGGAAGCGCACATCCTGGACTGGAGCGAAAACATATACGGCCAAACCATCCGGGTAGCTTTACAAGAATTCATCAGGGAAGAAATGCGGTTTGCGAATCTTGACGAATTAAAAAAACAAATCGCCCTGGATATGGAAAAATTGCCGAAATGAAAAATCCCGTATTCATAAAAGGCCTGGTTCTGGCCGCACTTATCATCATCGCCGACCAAGCGAGCAAGTTTTACCTGTTGAATATCCTCGGCTTCACGCCGGAGACGCGGATGGTGATTTCGCCATTCCTGAACCTGGTGCTGGTGTGGAACAAGGGTATCAGCTTCGGCATGGGAAATTCTTTCACCCACGCGCAATTGATTTTCCCGGCGGTCTCAGTTACGATAGCTCTGGTGCTTCTGGTATGGCTTTATAAAATACGGGAATCTTTTTCCGGGTTCGCGCTTGGGCTTTTAATCGGCGGCGCGGCGGGAAATATTTTCGATCGGATAATGCAGGGCCAAGTATTGGATTTCTTGGATTTCCACCTGGCAGGCTATCACTGGCCGGCATTCAACCTCGCCGATTCGGCGGTGTGTATCGGCGCTTTCATGCTAGTATTCAAAGGTGGAAAATATACGACTCCGGAGGAAAAAGTGAATGTCGCTTACGAAGCGTCCATGGA
>Ga0206958_1110_pt1 | contig 24312 bp, 25 predicted proteins | sample Alteio_BWOrgHeat_33_FD_152968 | JGI IMG/M metagenome (GOLD analysis project Ga0206958, IMG submission 152968) | Enriched cells from forest soil in Barre Woods Harvard Forest LTER site, Petersham, Massachusetts, United States -... | ecosystem: Environmental > Terrestrial > Soil > Temperate forest >... | reverse complement strand
CGTGCTTCCATCGACTATCTATTGTCCGTTGGGTTGGATACGATCAACCGTCACAATCGTGCGTGAGGTGATGGCCTTCTGCAGTTCTTGAACACTTAAAACCTGCTGTGCAGCTTTAATCTGATGAACCGCGACCCCCTTCGCCTGCAAAGACAACCAGGGCAAGATATCCGTCGGAAAATCATTTTGTAAAAGGATGATTTCATCACCCCTTTGAAAAGAAAGGCCATGAGCCAACAGATGCAGCCCATAGGTGGCGCTATTGCCCAGAATCACATCCTGCGGCTCAACATGCAGAAGCGTCGCGATGCTTTGCTTTAATTCATAAGGGACTTGTTGAAATTTCGCGATGGTCAACAAATGCGGAGAATTCTTCCATTGAACAGCCTCTTGCAAAGCCCGCTGAGCCATCTTAGGCAAAGGCCCTTCGCTGGCCACATTCAGCCAAACATGATTTTGGATTAAAGAAAAATCGTTAGCGTAGGATTTTGTCACGGACACTTTTGTAGAAGGCTTTATCTTTGGGATGGGTCAAGAATGCTTCGACCTTGTCAGGAGACACCCATTGGGCTTGAGGATTATGAGCATCCTTGGGGCTTAATGCCATTTGAGCTGTTTTAAATAGAAAGAACACCATCACCTTCCACTCACTTTTATCCTCACCGGTCTTTTCACCAATCTTATAGCGACCATAGGAACCTAATTCGCCCTTCAAATCAAGCTGAGTGATACCGGATTCTTCGTCAATTTCCCGAATAGCGGCCTGAAGCGGCGTTTCACCCGGATCCACATGCCCTTTGGGCAATGACCAGCTGTTGCCATTTTGATTGACCACCAGCACCATGCCATCCTTATTGAGAACGACACCACCCGCAGCGACCGTCACCTTAGCCATAAAATTGCTTACCTCGATCAATGCGCTCCCGGCCTTGAGCGACACGATGCAAATTGCTGTCCCTTAGCGAATACACACAGCCGCAGTATTCCTGTTGATAAAAAGCTTCGCGCTTAGAAATTTCATACATGCGGGCCGAACCGCCTTTTTTACGCCAATTATAAGTCCAATAGACCATCCCTTCATAGCGGGAGGCCGCTTTAATCCCGCTGGTATTGATCTGATTCATGTCCTTCCAGCGCGAGAGCCCGAGTGAGGAGACAATCACGTTGAAACCATGTTCATGCGCGTATAAAGCCGTGCGTTCAAAACGCATATCAAAACAGGCGCTGCAGCGGATGCCCCGTTCCGGTTCGAATTCCATGCCTTTGATGCGCGCAAACCAGTTGGAAGTGTCATAATCGGCATCCACAAAGGGAATGTTCATCTTTTGGGCGAAACGGATATTTTCATTCTTGCGGATTTCGTACTCCTGGCGCGGATGAATGTTGGGATTATAAAAGAAAATCGTCAAATCGATCCCAGAGGCCACCAAAGCCTCCATCAATTCACCCGAACAAGGCGCGCAACAGGAATGCAGGAGTAATTTCTTTTGCCCGCCGGGAAGTTCTAATTTTTCACGCATGTTGATTGCCATATAAAAAAAGGCCCCGCTAGATTGAGCGGGGCCTTGGGGGAAAAGTGATTTATGCCTTCGTAACGTTCACGGCTTGCTCGCCTTTAGGACCCTGCTGGATATCGAATTCAACTTCCTGGCCCTCTTCCAGCGTTCTGTAGCCGTCGGATTTGATTGCGGTGTGATGCACAAAAACATCTTTGCCATTTTCCGGGGTGATGAAGCCATAACCTTTTTGATTATTAAACCACTTCACTTTACCTTTTGCCATTACTTTCATCCTCCTTGCTAATAACGCGTGGTTCTATGCTTGCTACGATAAAAGTATGCCTCACTTTTATTTACTTGTCAAATTTTTCTACTGGGTGACAGCTTGCTGACTGTCGGCGGAAGGATTGGCCACTTCCGGGGTCTTACTCAAGTACGGCAGCAAAAGTTTCCAGGTCTTGCGACCAACCTTGCCATCCGCTTTCAGGCCATTTTGAGTTTGGAAGCCTTCAATGGCTTTCTTGGTTTTAGGCCCGATTTTGCCGTCCACCTTGCCATCATAAACGCCGGCATTCTTCAAAGCCTGCTGGATTTGCAGATTGGTGGGTTTACCTGATGTATCCCCGCCTGAGGCAGGAGCCATTGCAGGTTCAGCGACTTCCGTGGAAGCCGCGGCTGAGGCGTTTTCAACCACCACCGGTACGGAATTGGTATCCGCGTTCTGGGTCGCGGTATTATCCGTCACGGACACGACATTTTCAGTCGTCACTCCATTGAGATCGGCCGCCTCTTCTTCTTTTTTCTTTTTGTTGCATCCGATGAAGGATGTTAATGCGAACACCACAACCAAACCCAGAACCAAATTTTTCATACAGTACCCTCGGAGATAAATTGTTATAAGGAAAGCTTAATACTTTTATCTTACTGCCGATTTTATCAATGTCAATTTTCTTTAAAAGAATTTATGCAGACTTTTGGAGAGCCCTCGACGAGACTTGTGGTCAGAAAAAAATTTCAAATAAAAAGGGGACACATTAATGTGTCCCCTTTTGCAAAACTACCCAAATATATGTGAAGATTTAGATCAACACATTAGCCTCATCCCAGGCGAATGTCGCTTCATCTTCCTGTTGGGCCTTCTGATTTGATTCTTGATTATTCGGTCCGATCATAGGAATACACCTCCTTAAAAGCACCCATGGGAATTGTTCCCTTATCTTGGGTTAGATTATGGAGATAATATACCCTATTTTATTAGAGCTGTCTAATCTTTTTTATTAAATTATTTTAATGGTCAGATCGCGGACAGCATGCCCGTCACCCGTGAAAATTTCTCACGAGGCTTGCCTGATTTGACCCCTCGGGCGATTTCAGCCGCGTCGATCTTCTTCCAATCTTCGAAAGTCACGACCCGAACTTCCCGATCTTTGAGGAATTTGAGCACTTCCTGAGTGTCCGGCACTTCACAAGGATTCAATTGTTCAATATCTTCCAAAAGCGACTTCACCGTCTCTTCAGAGTCAGGTTTATTGGTCCCAATCACCCCTGTCGCCCCTCTTTTGATCCAGCCGGCCACATACCAGCCGGTAAAAATCTCTTCTGAATCCATCACCCGTCCGGCTTGATTAGGGACGACACCGGCTTGGGCTGCAAAAGGCAGACCTTTAATGCGAAGACCGCTATATCCGACACTTCTAAAGAAAATACCGCAGCCAATTTCCTCAAATTTGCCCGTCCCACGCACTTTTTGCTTGTTAGGCTCACCGGTCAGCTTGTTAATTTCAAATTTAACCTTCTGAACCCGTCCCTGGCCGATGATTTCAATGGGGCTACGCTGGAAATGCAAAACAAACTTGCGCTTGCGATTCTTGGGCTCAAGGGTCAAAAAGCTCTGCATGATCTCATAATTCTTCTTTTTACCGGCATTATCCGTGTCTTCCAGCTCTTTGCGGCTGGCTTCATTGAGTTCCATGTCATGAGGGTCAACGATGGGATAACATTCGGCCAATTCTCCCATCTCCCTGATTTCAGGAGCGGTAAAAGAAGCTTGCACCGGCCCACGACGACCGTAGACATGCACTTCCCTAATCTTGCTTTCTGCCAAAACTTCCAAAGCATTCTGGTTAATATCGGTCATTTTTAACTCATCGGGGGTTTTACAAAGGACCCGGGCCACGTCCATGGCCACATTGCCGTTGCCCACAATAACCGCCACTTCATGCGAAAAATCAAAATGATGGTCCTGAAAATCCGGATGACCATTATACCAGGCGACAAACTCGGTAGCCGTATAGCTGCCGACCAAATCTTCGCCGGTAATACCCAACTGCCGGTCGGATTCAGCGCCATAGGCAAAGATCACCGCGTCATAGAACTTATTAAGCTCAAAGACACTGATATTCTTGCCGACCGTGACATTGCCGAAAAAGGAAAAATTAGGATTGGAAGCTGTTTTTTCAAAGACCTTGGTGACATTTTTGATCTTAGGATGATCAGGAGCGACCCCATAGCGCACCAGGCCAAAAGGCACCGGCAGTTTATCAAACATGTCCACTTTAATACTCAGCTTCTGCCTTAACAGGTCTTCCGCGGCATAAAATCCGCTAGGACCGCTGCCGACAATGGCTACTCTTAATGGGCGTTCCGGTGTTCCGAGTACTGACATTGGTATTTACCTTTCTGGTGATGCGTTTGGTTTATTCCTCTGGGGCGCTTTCATATTCAGAGGTTTGTTCGCTTGGCAGCGTGCTTGGGGACACGTTCTTTGTTGTTCTAACAGGAACATGTCCCCGGGTTGGCTGCGGGGGTTAGCTTATTTTTTAAATTCTGTGGCTAATACTAAATGTTTAATGCCTGCCTTGGACGCCGCGTCAATCACCTTGACCACATAATCATATTTCACATTGCGGTCGCCGCTGACGATGAGCGCTGGGTCGTGATAGGATTTTATCAAGCGTTTTAATTTAAACCTTAAAACATCCAGGTCCATTTTAAGATTATAACGTTCATTATCCAGATATACCTCGCCAATAGAGGTGATATTGACATTGATATCTTTACTGGGCAACGACTGCTGTTGATTGTTGGAAACCTGCGGCAAGGCAATTTGGATGCTGGAACGGTAAATCAAGGGTGTGGTGACCATGAAAACAATAAGTAAAACCAAGATCACATCGGTAAATGGCGCGATATTGATATCGGCAATGAGCTTGGAGTTTCGCGGTCGTCGTTTCATTTCTTTTTAATGCAAATTAAATCTACCAGCTCTGAGGCGGCCAATTCCATGTCGATGACAAAATTATCGATTTTACGGGTAAACCAATTGTAGCTCAGAACCGCCGGAATGGCGACCAAGAGTCCAGCCGCCGTACAAATCAAGGCTTCGGAAATACCGAGCGTCACCACATTCATCCCACCGCTGCCGGCTTTGCCGATATCGCTGAAAGCGCGCATGATGCCGATGACCGTACCCAAAAGGCCGATATAAACCGCGGTCCCGCCGATACTGCCTACAATTCCGATAAAACGTTCCAATTTAATGGTTTCAATGGTGATTTCACGTTCCATGGCATTGGCCACGAGCTTCTCATCATGGCCATGCAAATTCAAACCCGCCAAAGCCACCTTGGCGACCGGCGTATCAATATTTTTACATAACCCGACAGCATTGAGCACATGATTGGCGGAAACTTCTTTACGAATTTGATCAAAAATAGCGGTTCGGGAAAAACTGGAGCGGCGTTTATAATAAACCACGCGTTCAATAATAACAGCAATGGAGATGATCGAACACAAAATCAGCAGATAAATCGTGAATCCCCCGGCGGAAATGATCTGAAGAATACTTTGATCTTTAAACATGCACTGATTGTAGCCGAAGAGTTTGGCAAAAACAAGAAAAATACAGGAATCCTTGACTTATCGGCGGGTACGTTGCAAAATGGCAAGCATATGATGATAGGAATCCTGAAAGAAACATATCCAGGCGAATCACGGGTCGCCTTTATTCCAAGTTCTGTCGAGCGTTTGGTCAAAAAAGGTGCCCGGGTCACCATCCAAACCGGTTTAGGCGCCTCCATCGGTATTTCGGATGAAGAGTACACCAAGGCCGGAGCCACACTTGAAAGCAGCCGCTCCTCCATTCTTTCTTCTTCGGATATTATGCTGAGGCTACGTAAGCCTCCTATAGAAGAAGTCAGCCAATTGAAAAAAGGCTCGATTCATATCAGCTTCCTCGATCCATTTAATGAAAAAACCCTGGTTGAGGCCTTGGCCCAAAACCAGATTAGTGCTTTTAGTATGGAAATGATCCCCCGGACGACCCGGGCCCAGAAAATGGATGCGTTGAGCTCTCAAGCCAATTTGGCCGGGTATGTGACGGTTATACTGGCCTCGGAACGCCTTCCTAAAATATTCCCTATGCTCATGACCGCGGCCGGCACCATTGCGCCGGCGCGGGTTTTTATTATTGGTGTCGGTGTGGCGGGTCTGCAAGCCATTGCCACGGCCAAACGCCTGGGTGCCAGGGTTGAAGCTTTTGACACCCGTCCTGTCGTCAAAGAACAAGTCCAGTCCTTGGGGGCTAAATTTGTGGAAATTGATTTAGGTGAAACCGGCCAAACTGCCCAAGGCTATGCCAAGGCATTAACTCCCGAGCAACTTGAAAAACAGCGTCAGGGTATGGCAAAGGTTTGCAGCCAATCCGATGTGGTTATTACGACCGCTCAACTCTTTGGCCGCCGCGCCCCCGTTCTATTGTCTAAAGATATGATTGCCCAAATGAAGCCAGGCACCATTATTGTGGATATGGCGGTTGAATCCGGCGGCAATGTGGAAGGCTCCAGGCTTAATGAAGAGGTTGTGACGACTAACGGTGTGCGGATCTTAGGGATGGGCAATCTCCCCGGCCGGGTCGCCGTCCACGCCTCCCAGGTCTATTCGGCTAACTTGCACAATTTATTGGAAGAATATTGGGACAAAGAAACTCAGGCTTTTAAAATTAACTTAGACGACGAAATCATCAAAGGCGCCCTCATCACTCATCAGGGACAAATTGTTAACGAAATGGTTAAAAATATAAAATAACAAACGGCCGGAGTTCTCTATGGAATTGATCTATCTTCTCTTTATATTAGCACTGTCCGTATTCTTGGGCTTTGCGTTGATTTCCCGCGTTCCCCCGCTGTTGCATACGCCTTTGATGTCGGAGGCCAACGCCATTTGCGGGATTATTATCATTGGGGCCCTCATTGCAGCCGGCAAAGACGCAGGCAGCCCCTTGACGATTATCCTTGGCACCTCGGCGGTGGCTTTAGCCACCTTTAACGTGGTCGGCGGCTATCTGGTCACCGAACGCATGCTTAAAATGTTTAAAAAGAAAGACGGTAAATGAGCAGTGAATTTATCACCAATCTTGCTTATATCATCAGCTCCATTCTCTTTGCCTTCGGTTTAAAGTTCTTAGGCTCACCCGTCACGGCCCGTCGCGGTAATATGCTTTCATCCCTGGGCATGCTCCTGGCGGTGGTGGCCACTCTTTGCGGCAGTCATCTCATTAGTTTTCAATGGATCTTGATCGGCATCATCATCGGTGGCAGTTTAGGCGCGCTCGTGGCCTTCAAGGCGGCCATGACCCAGATGCCGCAGATGATCGCCCTTTTGCATGGATGTGGTGCTTTGGCCAGCGTCTTTGTTGATTGGACCGCTTTTGATGTGCATGGCGTGCCGGATTTGACCGGTGCTGTTACCCTCTATTTATCCATTGTCATCGGCGGCCTCACCGTCACAGGCTCGGCCATTGCCTGGGGCAAATTAAGTGAAAAAATCACCGGTAAACCCATTCTTTTTACCGGGCAGAAGTGGTTTAACTTAAGTCTAATCAGCGCCATCCTCATTTTAGGATTTATTTTTATCCGTCACGCCGGCAATACCCTCGATATCTTCGCTCCCCATCCGTCATTATATCCTCTATTTTTAGCCATTTTGATCCTATCATTATTATTCGGCGTGCTCATGGTCATCCCCATCGGTGGGGCCGATATGCCGGTGGTGATCTCTGTGCTCAACAGTTATTCGGGTATCGTTGCCTGTACGACCGGTTTTGTGATTCACAATACGCTTTTAATCGTGGTGGGAGCGCTGGTCGGTGCTAATGGCGTGATTTTAAGCATTATCATGTGCAAGGCCATGAACCGCTCCATCACCAATGTGCTCTTTGGCGCCTTTGGTAACGTGGTGAAGAAAACAGGCACGGAGGAGAAAAAAGAAGCTAAATCCATGAGTGTAGAGGATGCCTTCTTGGTTTTGGAAAACGCCAAGTCGGTTGTCATCATCCCTGGTTATGGGTTGGCCGTTGCCCAAGCCCAGCATGCCGTGCGCGAATTAAGTGAATTTTTAGAAAAGAACGGCTGTGATGTGAAATATGCCATCCATCCCGTGGCCGGCCGCATGCCTGGACACATGAATGTGCTTCTGGCGGAAGCCAATATTCCTTATGACCAGCTGATGGAAATGGATGCCATTAATCCGCTCATGGATAATGTGGATGTCGCTATTATCATCGGCGCCAATGACGTGGTCAATCCTGCTTCCAGGCATGACAAATCCAGCCCCATTTACGGCATGCCCATCATCAATGCGGACAAGGCTAAAACTGTCTTTGTGCTCAAACGCTCCATGGCCACCGGTTTTGCCGGCATTGAAAATGAACTCTTCTACTATGATAATTGCCGAATGATTTTTGGAGATGCTAAACAGACTGTGCAGGCTTTGGTCGCGGAATTCAAACATGCCTCCTAAAATCAATCAACGCAAAGAAGAACGCACCAAATATAAAAATATCATTCAGTATGAAGAACGCCTTGGCAGTGAGAGCTTTTCCAATCCCACCATGGCGGATACCTTCGACATCTCTCCCCGAGGGCTTGGGTTTTATTCCAATAAAGAATTTAAGATCGGCACCATCCTGCGGGTCACAAGCCATATTTCCAACGATGAAAGCATTTCTTTTCTCATCACCGTCGTACGCATCCAGCTTTATAAAACAAATCCACTGCAATATTTAATCGGCAGTGAAATCCAAAGCATCGATGACGCCGATAAAGAAAAATTAAAACAATTTTTGCAGGAAATTAACATTTATTCCGTCTTGGAAAAAGTGGACCTGGAGAATGCCATGGATATCCATTTCATGGCCGGATCTCCTATTACGCTCAAAACCATGGGTAAATTAAAAACCGTGGGACGCGTCCTGGATGAATTTGCCATTAAAAACCTGCTGCTGAATCTGCTGGATGACGACCATTATGCCCGGTTCATGAAATTTAAAGACATCAACTTCATCCTCAATTATAAAGAAAAACGCCTGCGCTTTAACATGCACCTGCAACAAGGTAAGGTGGAAGCCATTTGCCGCATCGTTAATTCCAAGATCCCAAACTTTTCACAATTAGGGCTGCCACTGGCGATTGAAGGCTTGATTAAAAACCATACTAAAGGGCTTATCCTTATTGCCGGCAGGACAGGTGCGGGAAAAACCACCACCTTAGCCTCCCTCGTGAGTTATCTAAGTAAGATCAAAAGCGGCGTCATTGTCAGCATCGAAGACCCCATCGAATACATCCAAGAGAAAAACCAATGCATTGTCAAACAGCGGGAAATTGGCCGGGACACTGTTTCTTATGCCTCAGCGCTGCAAAACGCCTTACGGCAAAACCCCGACATCCTGGTGATCGGCGAAACATTGAACGCCGAAACCATGGAATTGGTGATGACCGCGGCCGAATCCGGCGCCTTGGTCTTGACCACCCTTCACGCGGGCAGCGCCATCCAAACCTTGGATAGAATCACATCCTTTTTTCCCATTGAAGCCCAAAAGCACATTTTGGCCCGCCTCTCTCTTATTTTAAAAGGCGTCATTGTGCAGGAGCTTTTTCCGCGCCTGATCGGCGATGAAAAATTGGTCCTGGGTACTGAAATTTTTCTGGTTAACGAGAATGGTAAGAAAATCATCCGTGAGGGTGATTGGAAACTTGTTCCTGACTATATCTTAAGAGGAAAAAGTTTTGGGATGCAAACCATGAAAGAATCGATTGAAGCCTTGGTCAATAAAGGCATTATCGATATGGCCTATACCAAGGAATTTCTGCCGGTCTACAACCCGCCTGCTTAATCTACTAAGCTGATTTGTTCCGGATTACGGCTATGCGGCGTCATGGCTTCAACCGCTTTGATTTCAATCACCGCTAAATGATAATTGGCGTCTTCCGGGCCCGCGAAATACTGACGCAACATCGGGACGTTCTCGAAGACTGTCTTCTTCTTATTGATATCCTGGCTGATTTCAGCGGTGCCGGACACGCGGCAATACCACATCTTGCGATCGACAAAACAGACTTCGATATTGGGATTAGCTTTGATTTGAGGAAGTGTGCGGGAACGACCCAGGAGCGCCAAGAGAAGCTCGCCATCTTCACTTAAGTAAGGCATCATCGGCCGGACACGGGGTTGATTATTTTCAATGGTCGCTAAAAAACCGAAACCCGCATCCCGGACAATATCGATCGCTTCTTCTTTGGTCATCTCATCCTCCCTGACTGATGAATTTATCTGTGCCGATATAATTTTTATTCTTTACCGCTACAATCTGCGCCATGATGGCAACGGCGATTTCTTCCGGCGTTTGAGCACCTATATCCAATCCCATGGGGATATGGATGCGCTTGAGATATTTAGCCTCGATACCGGCTTTTTTAAGACGGCCGAAAAATTTAACCCTCTTGGGCTGGCTCGAAATAACCCCTATGTAAGCGGCCGTCGATTGTACCACGGCTTTCAGGCATTCGAAATCGTATTCATTGCCCTGGGTCACAATCGTCACGTAGGTGTTTGAACCAATGGCTAATTTGACCAATTCCTTCGCGTGGTTTCCTAATAAAATCTTATCGGCATGCGGAAATCGTTTTTTATTGGCAAAGGCCTGGCGGTCATCGATGATGGTGACCTTAAATCCTAAAATGACGCCTAAGGCCGATAACGGCAAGGCGATATGCCCTGCCCCGCAAATGATCAAATGGTCTTTGGGGACAAAAGGCTCTATAAAGACCTTCATCTGTCCCCCACAAACAGACTCACCTTCGCGCCCGAAATAATTATAGGTAACAGTCGTGGGTTTTTGGTGCTGAATGGCTTTCAGGCATTCGGCGATGGCCGCCTTTTCATTGCGACCACCGCCGATGGAACCATAGGAACTGCCGTCATCAAGGACAATCATCTTGGCACCGGCTTTGCGTGGGGTGCCTTTGACGGTTGCCTCAATGATCGTTGCAAAGGCATAATTCCTGCCTTCTTGCGCGGCATTGAGGGCTTTATAGAGAAGCTCTTGCGACATTATTCTTTGACGTAAGCTTTGACGATCTTCTGGTCCTGGACAGGACGATCACCCGCCCCGGTGGCCGTATTCTCGATCTTGGCAACCGCATCATAGCCGCTCGTGACCTCACCGAAGATGGTGTGATGACCATTAAGCCACGGGGTCGGGACGGTGGTAATAAAAAACTGACTGCCGTTGGTGTCCGGACCGCGGTTGGCCATGGCTAAAATGCCCTGTTTATCGAAGACGAGCGTTGGATTGATTTCATCGGCAAAGTCAGAGCCCCATAAACTTGCACCACCGGTCCCTGTTCCGGTCGGGTCGCCGCCTTGGATCATAAAACCTTTGATGACACGGTGGAAAATGAGGCCGTTATAATATCCTTTTTTGACAAGGCCGACAAAATTCTCGACGGTTTTGGGGGCTTTGTCCGGGAATAAGGTCAATTCGACATTTCCTTGGGTAGTTTCAAAAACAACGATGGTTGATTTCACGGGAGTCTCCTGGGCTTGGGTTGAAAAAGGTATGATAATGGACAGACAAAAAAATAGCAAATAGCAAATACGAAGCATACATCCTCCTTGGGTGATTTTATGTTATTGAATTATTCTTTGTCTGCGAGACGGTGGGCAGGCCTAATTCGGAACGAAAGATACGGTTTTGCTCTCTCAAACGCTGAATCTCTTCGTCCATGACCGTCTTGATCTTCTCGAACGAACGCGTTTGAACCTGAAAGATCTTAATCTCGGTTTCTAAAAGATGGATGGTCCGGTTTTTTTCATCCAATATGATCTCGAGCTTTTCCATCTTACGGTCGGGCTCGGCCGTGGTCAATATTTCAGCTGCTGGTGCGGGTTTGGTCGGATAATACGGCTCGACCTTCACCGCGGTCTCAACCGGCTTGATCATTTCCGGCCAAAGGGTTTTGGAAACCCAAACCAAGCCTGCAGCGATGAGAGCTAGAAAAAATAAGATCAAGAGCATAGGTTATCTTTGACAGTTAAAAGAGCTGCTTTATAATGATTTGATGATTAACTGCCTTCTTTTAGCGGCCGGTGAAAGCCGGCGATTTGGATCACCCAAAGCCCTGGCACGCCTTGGGACTCAGACGGTGATTGAACACATTCAACACGCCTTGCTTCAAAGCGCCTGTGATGAAATTATAATTGTTCTAGGCGCCCATGCGGATGAGATACGACCCTCTATATTTATACATAGCCGCATCAGGATTGTCTATAATAAAGATTACAATTTTGGTCAGACATCTTCCGTGCAGGCAGGCTGGAAAGCAGCCAATCCCGGCACGGATGGCATTATGCTACTACCCGTGGATTGCCCGTGGATTGCATCGACCACGATGGATACGCTCATCCATCATTTTAAAAAACACCAACCCGATATCCTCATCCCTTCCTACCTCGATAAAAAAGGCCATCCACCTCTTTTTCATCAACGCCTAAGAGAAGAAATATTGGCTCTACCCACCGACAAAGGACTCAATTCTCTATTTATAGAACATCCCCCGCAAAACATCGACATGGATGATCCTGGCGTGGTGAAGAGTTTTAATACGTTAGAAGAATTAGAAAAATTAAAAAATAAATAGGGGGCTGTCCCTAATTTACTTCCAGGCGATGGCTTTGGCGGTGTAGGTATTGCGGATATAGGCGTTGCCTAAAATCTGTTGGGAAGCCTTAGGGGTGGTGATGGCTTTCCAAATGTCAGTCGGTGCGGCTTGGACGTCTGTGATGGCGTCTGCCCCTAGCATACCGGCTTCCTGCTTAAGCTTAGGCAGAACATCGTCCAAGGTCTGGCGGCGTTCAGTGGTGACGGTGACTGTACCGATTTCCGTATACGGTTTGTCCACCTTCTCCACATAAGCCACGTCATCGACACTGGTCTTAGGCGCAAAATATTCATCCGAGGTGTCTTTGGAATCAATTTGATAGACCGTGCACCCGGAGGCGAAGATGGACAAAAATAGAAAAGCTAATAGGTGGCGTTTCATAGTTTCCTGATTATAATGGCAAATTTTTCAAAAACAAATCAATTAATGAAATTTATTGTGTCCCCTGTTTTTCTTTCAATGCCTTGATAATCTTATCAGGGGTGATGGGTAATTCTTTGATGCGCACGCCGATGGCATCTTCCACGGCGTTGGCAATGGCCGCGGACGTCGGCAATAAAGCAGCCTCGCCCATGCCCTTGGCACCAAAGGGACCTTCAGGATCATTGGTCTCAACCATGATGCTGTTCATCTTCGGGATACCGATGGATCGCGGCACACGATAGCCGGCGAAATTAGGATTGAGCACTCGCCCGTTTTTAAATCGTAAATCTTCATAAAATGTATAACCCAGTCCCATGGCAAGCGACCCTTCAATCTGCCCTTCGCAGGATTGAGGGTTGATGGCGCGGCCGATATCATGCGCATCCCATAATTCCAAAACCTTGACGACACCGGTATCGGTATCGACTTCCACTTCCGCAATCTGGGCTTCGAAACCGTAGGAGCCGGACACATTGCCTTCACCGGAACGAAAATCGATCGGGGTCGTCTTGGGATTGTAACTGCCCCGCCCGATGATTTGTTTGCCGTAGTGAAAGGAATAGCATAACTCAAGGGCCTTATCAAAACTCATGATCAGGCGAGCATCTTTTTTGAAAACAACCTTCTCGGCCCGAATATCAATCTCTTCCACGTCCAAATTTTTATCTTTGGCGACAATTTCCAGAATTTGACGTTTCGCATCCCGGCCCGCGAGCAGAGACGCATTGCCGGAAATAAAGGTGACACGGCTGGCAAAAGAACCTGTATCAAAGGGTGTGATTTCGGTATCTCCGGATTTGCATTTGATACGGCTAAAGCTGACACCTAGCTCCTGGGCGGCAATTTGAGACAAAGCAGTGTTAGAGCCTTGGCCGGTGTCGGCGGCCCCGGTAAAAAAATAAACCGAGCCGTCTTCTTCCACCTTCACAATGGCCCCGGCCGACTCATGCGATTTATACATTTTTGAACCCATGACATCGGCGGCAATGCCGATGCCTAGCCCACGCTTGAGATGTTTCATCTTGCCGTGTTTATTGGCCCAGTCTGAGGCCACCAGTGCCTTCTCAATGCATTCGCGCAGCCCATTGGTCGTTAAAATCATTTTATTGACGGTGGTCATATTGGGTTCGGTGATATTTTTAAGACGAAATTCGATAGGGTCCATGCCTAAATCTTTGGCAATCAAATCCATGTGAGACTCAATGGCGAAACCGCTTTGCACTCCACCAAAGCCCCGCATGGCGCCACTGATGGGATTGTTGGTGTAGACGCGATAGCCGGTCATTTTAAAATGCTGGATCTTATAGACCATGAAAATACGCATCATGGCAGCCGCCAATACGGTCGGGCCATAACTGCAATAAGCGCCACCGTCGGCCAAAACTTCTCCAGTCATGGCCAAAATGGTGCCGTCTTTTTTGACACCGGTTTTGACCTTATAAATCATGCCGTGCTTACGGCGGGTGGTGGTAAATTCCTCTTCACGCGTCAGGCAAATTTTAACCGGCAAGCCTCCTGCTTTTTTAGAAAGCAAACAGGCCGCAAAATCCATGGGTAACATTTCAAGCTTACCGCCAAAACCGCCACCGACGGCCATTTTGATGACCCGCACGTCGTTCAAATCCATTTTCAAGGTTTTAGCCAAGGCTTCGCGGCATTTAAAGGGCGCTTGGGATGAAGACCATAGTGTGATTTTATTAGTGAAGGTCTCCCACTGCCCCACGCATACGTGCGGTTCCATCGGTGAGGGATGGGCGACAGGACACCAGAATTTATCTTCGCGCACAAGATCTGCTTCCTTCATCATGCGTTCAGGATTATTAAAATTAACCGGCAAGATCAGCGCGATATTATTCAGCGCCTCGTGGATTTGAGGGGCACCCGGCTTCATGGCCTCTTCGATTTCAAATACACCGGGAAGGACTTCATATTTCACATCAATTAAGCGCAGGGCTTCATCCGCGGTTTCATCGTCGACCGCGGCCACGGCGGCGACTTCATCGCCAATATAGCGGACCTTTTCGGACTCGAGCGCCATCTGATCTACGGTATGGGGAAAGAAATATTCATTGGAACCGAATTTGATTTGATAGGTGTCCTTGGCCGTGACAATCGCCTTAACGCCCGGCAGGGCCTCAGCTTTAGAGGTATCAATGCTGATGATGCGCGCGTGGGCGTGCGGGGAGCGCAGCATTTTGCCGACGAGCATGTTGGCCATTTGCACATCAAAGACATACTTCAGTTGGCCCGTGACAATGCCCCTGCCTTCGATACGCGGCACGCTTTTGCCTACGGGATCGACATAATTATCGGCGTATTTGGATTTAGTGGTGAGCGCCATATTATTTGATCATCTTTTTGCCGGCTTCACGTACAGCTTCAAATATTTTTGGGTAGCCGGCGCAGCGGCAGATATTGCCATCTAGGCCGTATTCAATTTCTTCTTGGGTCGGGTTTGGGTTCTTCTGCAATAGCGCCACCGTTGACATGATCATGCCGGGAATGCAAAAACCGCATTGCACCGAGCCATGATCGATAAAGGCCTGCTGGACAGGATGCAAGACATCCCCTTCGGCCAGACCTTCGATGCTCGTGATCTCCTCACCCTGGACATTCGCCGCCAAGGTGATGCAAGACAATACCGCTTTACCGTTGATCATGACAGTGCACGTACCACATTCAGTTTCCTGACAAGCCGTCTTTGTGCCTGTCAAAGACAAATGATCACGGAGAACCTCAAGAAGAGTTTCATTGCCCTTGAGATTTAACGTGTGTTGCTTTTTATTGATGGTTAACTGGACTTGCATATTTCCTCAATGGCTGTTCTTAAACTGACCCTAAACATGTGCTTTTTGTAATCACTGGAACGGGTATCATAAATCGCTGTGGTCAAATGTTCCAAAGCTTTTTCACCCAAATCAGCCGCAGATGTGCTTTGATTTAAAAAAGCCTCGAGCGCCGCATCTCTTTGGGCAAAAGCCACCCCGTTATTGATACCAATACGCGTATTATACCATTGTTTGCCTTTCAAGTCCGTTTTAACACAAACCGCCAACATGGGCACATCGACATGGATGGTCTTTTTGACCCGGCGATACGCGGCCTTAGATGAAGACTGGATCGGAATCGTCACATGGGTGAATAATTTTTCGGAGCGGGCGGCGTTTTTAAAAAAATCTTCAGGCAAGATCATCTCCTCCTTGCCATCAGGCCCTAAAAAATGCATTTGGGCATCCAACGCCATCATCACAGCCCCCATCTCGGTCCAGGTGTAGCGGCAGGTGAGATTTCCGCCGATAGTGGCCATATTGCGAATAGGGTTGGTGGAAATATTGCGGCAGACCGTATGTAAAATATTTAAATGCCCCTCCGGTAAAGGGCTCTCCAAAAGCTCATTGATGCGGGTCATGGCCTTGATCGTCAAGGTATCACCTTGAACGGTGACTCCTCTAAACTCAAGGACCTGGCTCAAACTTAAGACATTCTTGGCGGTCTTGGTCCCTTTGGTTTTAAGCAATTTCATGCTGTTAAGCAGAAATGTGCCTCCGGCCAGGACCTTGGAATCTTCCAGTTCCTTATAAAGTTTAGCAGCCTCAAGAGGGGTCTTGGGCAGATGCAGCGTCAAGGGATTAATGAGCATAACCCCTTAAGTATAACAAAAATACCTGCCTTAGGCCAAATGTTTCCAGTTCTTTACAGCTGACCCAGCATGGCTTTGAGCATGCCTGGGGTGATGGGCACAATGTTGATGGTATCGGGGGTCACGGTTTCAATACCCGCGGCGGAGATCATGGCACGGTTCCTGATGATAAAAGGGCTGCCGGGGGTTTCGTGGACCTTCAGATCCATGAGACGACTGTTCATGTCAATACCGCCTTTGAGGGTGAGTTGGGCCCTGTCGTCTACCCGTTCCTGACTTATCCCGTCATTCTCAAATGGAAAGTTATGCGGATAATAATCCGGTAAAGGATTTTTGGGGGCGGAGACCGGTGACGGGGTTGAAAGCACACCCGTTTTAGAAAGAGTTTCCCAAGGATTGTGGATCCTCTGTCTACGAAGACCAAATATTCTCAAAAATGATCCTACAATCCTCCACCATAAGGCATCCTTGGTTGATTTATCGTAAGCCCTATTTAAAAACGTATAGTAAGCCATCAGACGATACAACGGCCCAAAAGAATAGGCATGAAAATTGCTCATCGTCTCTGTAATATCCGGCTTAAGCGTTCTAGCCCCATGCCCATCAACATCCACGGTTTCCACGGAACCGATGCTGATATGATGATCGGTAAAATTACGATCAACATCTCCTGCTCCAAACGTAAAGATTTCCGGTCCGGCTATAAACCGTTTACCAAACCACCTATCCCAAATCTTATTACCAACGGTCATATCATTAGGGACATTAGCCTGCGCCGTGGTCAATAAAACACTTTTCAAAGCTGTAGGCTCTTCAGGTAATCCCATGAATAAAATAGTGCCCCGACGGACACGATGAAGAAATCGCGGTCCAAAATGGTCCTGAGGATTGCCTCCGTGGTAATCGGCATCCATGCTTGAAATAGCCATGGCACCCCGCTTACTGGCATTAATTTCAACCAGGTGGTTAAGAACCGGAATGTCTCCGATGACAACCTTGGGAGGTCCCATTCTACCCCACACCTGTAGACGACCACTCCATTTCCGAAAAGCCCTGGTCATCCACCATGGCATGGTGCAGGCCAGGATCGTATCCGCTAAAGCTTCTATAAAATGAGGTATTCCCAAATAGCCTGTGACGGGTAATCCCAAATGATAGGCGATGGCGGCCATCGGAGCACCGAAACAAAAAACTCCAAATACAAATGAACGAAAGAACAAATTAACGGTGGGCGTTTCACTGATCATATTTCCAAACAGATCCGCTTTTTCAATAATGTCACTATGCTCCTCCGATTTTATAGCATTTCCCCGTTCATCGAAGCCGGTAATGCGTTGCGACTTTCTTAATACAGTATCCCGCCAGGCTTTAAGCACCCTTAGATTTTCATTCGAAACGTCCATTTTCCATGGTTTTTGATGAGGGAATATCTGCTTCATGCGTTCGGCCAGATAAAGCACCATCTCAATTTGGGTATACCACAATTCTACTTCCGAGGTGGAATTAACCTCGGAGGGATAATAGTTTCCCGTTGGAAAAATTCTCTGGGTAAAAGGAGCTCCCATGTAATACCTTTGCCCCAAGGTCAGACCGATCAATGTATCCACGCGCCCGGTCATAGCAAAAACATTGTCCTGAACAATCCTTTTTAATACTGGCACCAAATTCTTGGTGGGTGATGTGGCCCCGGATTTGCTGACAACCAAAGCAATGGTGCGGTGCCCGACCTTATAGTGATCATTAGCCTTTAAGTCCTGTAATGCTTTATTTGAGGACTCGGTCTTAATGACCATATCCGGAAATATGCTGTTTAAAAGCGCCTTCAAATTTTCTGACCCCAGCCATAAAGAATCTTCCAATCCCGAAACAAAAAGATCCGTATCGCCGGAATCATAACTTTCCTTACTGGGCAAACCGCTTCCCTGGGTCACAGGACTTCCATGTCCGGTCAAAAGAAAATCCCTATTATGGTCTATCAAAAGCCTAACCAAGGGAGACAGTATGGTGCGCATGGTCGCAGATAACTGGCTATCGACACTTCTAATTTCATCGGCAAGTTCATCTTCATGGGTGGCTCCACCAATAATTTGTGCGGCAATACGATCTGCCTGATCACCGGTGACATTGTCCATACAGCTTTTGAGATAGTTCAATATTCTCGGGTCATGCTCTACTGCTCTTAGAAACTGGGCCCTGCGTAAACGGTCCTCATCGGAATAAGAACGGTCCTGAACCTTCAAAGCTTCATGATTAAGAGCATCAAATAAACCAGCTTCCATGACTCCATAAATCGTGCTTTTATTCTTGATATAATGTTCGATATAGCGGGAGACCAATTTTCTAAAAAGAGCATCGGCACTTTGACGGACAAATGATTGGTCTTCAAGCGGTTTATTTGACTCGGCCCAATTTGTATGTATTTTATCCACAGCTCTTGGGATATCGGCGATATCCTGGTTGCCCAAATCATTGGGATCACGTTCAATCAACGGCGTAAAATATTTATTATTAGGATCCAGCTCCATCCGCCATTCTTTTAATTCGTCTTCCGTCAAAATTCTTTCTAAGGCCGGAGAATAGGCCCTGAGCTTCAGTGTTCCGCTATCATGGTCGAAATAGGTCTCTGTCAACTGGCCTTCGCCCTCTGAATTTAAAAACAAAACTTTCTTCAGCGGCGGCACAGTCCCAAATTTACTCATCAAAGCGGTATGTTCAGAATTATAGGCCATATACCCTTCTTCCATGTTCTCTCCCAAGGCCACACTTTGTCCCCTGGTCCAAAGAACCCCTCGTTCCGGGTATTTAGAACTCAATATCCTCACGCCATATTGGCCGGTGCCTCTGGTGAGTTTATCAATTTCCTGGGCTGCCTTAAAAATATCCGCTGTAAAAAACCGTTCGACCGTCATATTGACGAAATCTTCAATTTTGTGTTCAAGCGGTGTTTCCGGATGCAAAGCCTGCAAACGGTTGAGCATTTGACCCACCACGGATGACTTTGGATTTCTTTGGGCTTTATGAGCTTCAACCCACAGAGCTTGCATCAAATCTTCGCGGAAGTCTTCCAAAGCTTCATATTGCCCTTCCAATTCAGGGTGATCGACGATCATGTCTCTCGTGACCCAAGCTTGCGCAAAAGACTTGTTCTTTGTCTGTAATTGCGGACGAATAATTATTCCTTCATGGCTTGGCTCATCGCCCCTTCTTTGAATAAAAACATTCATAAAAAGATCACCCATGGCACCTTCTTCAGCTTCTGTTGAATCGTACTCCATGGATTCTTTGGTTGTACGATAGAAAATCTCATCCGCGGCAAAACGGCTGGCTGACCACCAATCGCCTTGATTGTCATACCATTGTTGTAGCACCGCCACGCCCGGCGCGTCACCGGAAGGCAAATAATCCATGTATCCCTCGGGGTGGTCCGCGTCCGGTTCAATATAAACTGTTTTTTCCATATGCATTTTTCTGGGGTAAAATTCTTTTATTTCCTTATTAGGCAACATTTCACCATGTTTTTCATGGTAATCATTGTCTCCATTTTCTATGGCGATCGATACAATGGTCCTTTCTTTCCTATGATAATTGCCTTCACTGTCAAAATAGCACAAGATCCGTACTTCTTTTTTCCCCATATGCGGTTGAAGCCCGGCACGAGAAGGCCTGCCTTGGGTTAAAAAACGGTCATGGGTTATGACCTCTCTGACAGCACCTGATAAAGGCCGTATTTTCTTATTCTTCGCATATTCAAGCTCCGCTTCAAATCCCATGTGGGTGATGATGACCACAGGCTCCCCACGCTTGGATTTCATGACTTTGTAAATAATGGGGACGATATCTCCATCCTCGGTTTCGCCCCAGGTCAATATCCCCTCGCCCTGGTCTCCGCGAAGGCTGGTGATGGTCCTCATATTGACCAATCCTTCACTGACAAAAGGCGGGAAGAAGCCTTGCGCATAGGGTTTTTCACTGTCATTTAACCAGATTACCCCGCTGTCTCCGCATTCAATCCTTCCTTGGGGAGAGGGCTGCTTGATATCCGTCCACCATGAGTTATAAAGTAAAAAGAAAGAAGCCAGGGACAAAGAAATGGAAATAGGCCATGAACCGACATAAACAGCAATCCCCAAAACACCAATAACAGCACCCACCGAAAGCCAAAATCCGGCTTTCTGATTTTGAAGCCTGTCTTGGGCGGTCAAGAAATCCAGATCAACCCCTGCGTTGCCGGGCGATTTTGTAAAATAGCCGAAGGCGGTTTTTAACCAATCTGTTACGCCATAATTGCCAAAAGTATTACGCAAGGTAAATATTGCTTTGAAATTCTTAGGAGATTGCTTTAAAGCAATCAGCAGATGAATGAACTCATGTACCCAAAGCAGTGAGGCATAAATGGGACGAAAGGCCAAAAATGTAACGGCGACAGCTGCTCCAACAACCACCAAATTCATTCCAAGAAAACCCAGCACGACACCCACCGCGGCACTTAGACCTACATTCACAAAATCCATGACTCTCAAATTAATCTTTCTAACCGATGGTTGACTTGCCGGATAGCTTGTCTCAACAGTAGGGCTGCTTTCTGCCAGAGACGACTGTTGCTGTTGTTCCGGCTGCTGCATTCTTCTGGCACGCGCTTCCCTCTTTTTTTGCACCTGGGCTTTAGTCCAGGCTGCTTCTTCAGGAGTGGGTAGGATCGGTTCAATTGGACCACCTACATTAAAACCCCAATCGGATGAAGGCGTAGGACTAAAATAGGGACGGGGTTTAGATGATGCCGGTTGTGTTTGGCCGTTTTGCCTTGCACTATTATTCCTTCTATTTCTAACATTAGAGAGCGTACTCCTTAATCCAAAGCCTTTTGTCTTCACTCCTGTATAAAGAAACGCCGCTATACTAAATAAAACAGTGGCAACAACACCAAAGGTCACGGGATCAAGTTTCGGAAAGTTAATACCAATACCATTGTTGCCTGTTTGGAACTTTTCTTTGTTTTCTTCGGTCTGCTTATTACCTGCAAGTGTCGGAAAGTCATCCCAACCATGACCCTTTTCAATGTTTTGAGCAGCGGCCACATTTCCTGAAGGATTTCCCCACGTTTGATCATGATGGGTCAAAAGCGAATGGAAATCATCTGTGTCTGCCGGCGCAGTCGGCAGTTTTGGAGCTAAAGGTGACGTTAAAGGAGCTGCCGGTGGTGGTGCTGCAGATCTAGTTAAGTCACCTGGCAAAGGAGCTGGCGCAGAAGGTGGTGTTGTACCCTTCAGAGCTTCTGCTGCCTTCGCTGGAGCTGCTGAGCCTAGCGGTGGTGTAGTCGTCAAAGGTAATGTTGTCGCCGCGCGCTGCTGAGGTTTTGGCGCAGCCATTGTTGGTGGAGAAGAACTTTCCCTTGAAGGTGCTGGTGTGAAGGTTTGCGCTGGCGCAGCACCTGGTAAAGCTGCCGGCGCGGTCGGCGGCTGTGGAGTTGGAGGCTTTACAGCTGTCGTTACCGTCTTAGGTGGCTCCGGTGGCGGCGTAGGGGCTGCTGAAACTGATCTGGCTGGGGCGGGTATAGGAGCACTCATCGCGACAGCCGATGAGATAGCTTGCGGTAAATTTCTTAGAACTTCAGGTGAAAAAGAGCCTTTGATGGTTACATGTTTGGCGTACCTTAAATGTTCCAAATTATCGGTTGGACTTAAGTTAAGCGCGCGTCGGATGGCCCCTCCGTCTTTTCCCCAATACATATGACCGGATAATTTAGAATTGTTTACGTATGCCTCATGATTTGTTTTATCCAAGGCATCACGAAGCTCCCCCAAGGCGCCGCTGAAACCTTGGGGATTATCGACACGGATAATCATGGCCGTGGGCGTTAAGGTAAAGCTGTCTGCCGCCTGAGCCGGTAAAAAAGGTATGACGGCCAGTCCAATGGCTAAGGCTAATGTCGGGATAATGGTACGCAAGACTTTAGAGCCGACCGTCTTAGTGGCCGATTGCCCCTTATCAAAACTAAACCGTTGCCCATTATGGGAAGAGATGGCCACATTGACGGACGCCATGGCTAAATCTTCGGGGGTTAATACCGGAGCCACGTTCCCTTCCTGATAAATACGGCCTCCCACATTCCCCATCTTATGGTAATCCAACCCACGAAAATCCATACCGCCTGAAACATACAGACGCGGCACGGTTTTCTGGGTCATAGGGTCATAGTCTTCCCTAATATAATTGTAGACCCGCTTTTTATAAGCCCTCAGGTATTGCTGGAAAATTTTTTCTTTGACATTGATGTCATTGACATCAACACCATGGACTTTATTTTTGCCAACATACATCTGGCCGAATAAACTGTCTTTCAAATGGCGCTTGTACCAGGTTGCCAAAATCATGGCGTTATAAACCTGGCGCACAGGAGCGAAATTACGACCCTCATTGACCTCTTTGCGCAGGGCAGGCAGAATCACTTCCTTCATGATTTCGGTATATAATTTTGAATATTGGAACCGATCTTGATTGTGGACGCGGTTAAGACCAAGGACGGCATTATTCAAATTATTGTGCAAAGCCAGATAATCTGTTTCCATCATGACATCCAACTGGCTATGCACCACCACCGCACTGTTGCCGTGGGCATAAACTTCCGCGGACTGAGGAACAATCCAAACCTTATTAAAGGCATTGACCGGGATATCTGTTGTGCCGTATAAGTCATAGGCCTTTTCATAGATCTTCTGCCAGAAATGCTTGCCCAATTCACGTTCAGGATAGGTGGTTGAGGCTACCATTTGCTTGAGCAAATAATCCTGTTCGAGAAGGTCGCGACCCATTTGGGTCATGCCGAACATATTCGGGGCGATACGATTTCTTTCATAAGGGGACAAATTGACCCAGAGGTCTTCTTCCGGAACAGTCAGGCAGGTAAGAAAATATTTGGTCAGACGACGGACTTCATCCTTTAAATCTTGACCTTCCAAATGGGATTCTCCACGGTCAATCAAAAAATCAAATTGCAAAGGATTTTCGATGTTGACTTGAATGCCTTTGAATTGTACGGGCTTGAAAGAAGAACTCATGGAGACCATGGCACCTGGAGCCGGCATGGTCAAATAAGGCAGGCTTTGGGCTTGGACAGCTTCCCAAACACCGGATGAGGTCAAGAAAAACGCGCTTAAGACAAAGACAATCCCCAGGCGGAATAGCGGAAATACTCTAGAAGATGTGAAGCGTGCAATCATGAGACTCCTAAAAGATGATTGATGACCGGGGTACTTAATGATTGAACATTTTCGATCACAGGAGCAAGGCCGCCGCATTTGATTAAAATGGCCAGTTGGGCCTTATCATCAAAAGCGGTCAGGACGCCTCCTTCGCCCCGGGACTGTACGTTGATGTTTCCTAAATCGATACCGCCTCGTGTGTCTAAATGATCGGAAGTATGCATGGCACGGTCGGAAAGCTTGTCAACAATGATTAACATAATACCTTTATCCCCGCTGATTTCATGCTCGAGTCTTTCTAGAATTCTACGATTATCCCAAGCATCTCTCGGCATCGATTGTCGCATTTCACTAACCCTCGCCACAGACTCCTCTTTTTGCCTTGCGCCAATGTCTAAAAGCACGTGATAGATTTTGTAACCCGTAACCGTTCCATGCCATCCAATCCCCCCCCACCGCGCCGTAGGTCAAATTTCTGTTAAAGTATACTTTTAACAAAGGCTGGATCATGTCCGGATTTCCATACAAGCCGATCTGGGTTAATAATTCATTGA